>Ga0209127_100034_pt1 | contig 267482 bp, 246 predicted proteins | sample LakSupMetagenome_FD_187469 | JGI IMG/M metagenome (GOLD analysis project Ga0209127, IMG submission 187469) | Freshwater microbial communities from Lake Superior, Canada - Sta WM archaea (SPAdes) (version 2) | ecosystem: Environmental > Aquatic > Freshwater > Lake | place: Lake Superior, Canada... | reverse complement strand
TCGGCAGGCGAAGACCCAAGCTCACCCACGGGCTTGGTGTCCCTCAGGGCTGTCGGTCTTCCGCCTGCCACCGCAACCGCTGGTATAGCAGATGAGGCAAAATGAGAGTTACAAGGTGTTCGGACTGGAAACGTTGGCCTGACCCGACCGCGCCGTGAGCGCTCGCGGAGCTGGTCACAGGGCCTACACCTCACCCTGCCCTCTCCTTCCAGGAGAGGGTTCCCCGCGCATTGCTGGTTCAGTGATGCCTTTCTTGGCTTTGGCGGATTTCGTTTTCCGCCGAGCTTCCGATTCTCCGTCGTCATCCTCGACATTGTCGGGAATCGCCGCCGTCGCATGCTGGCTCAGCTTCTGGAACAGGCCGAGCCCGACCAGCGCCGCCACCGCGACCAGCATCAGCAGCGAGGGGAACAGGATGTCGGCCGGCTTGTCGCGCGCGGCCTTGGTGATCAGCACCAGCGATTCCAGGCTGAGCGCGACGATGATGATCGTCATGAACTTGGTCAGCGATCCCCGCGCTTCCGCCGGCCGCCGCAGTTCGCGGTCGGCGATGACCTCCTCCTCGAACAGGAACTTGCCGACATCGGCGACGGCGACCGCGATGATCACCAGCCCGATCCCGTCGAGCATCGTGTCGAGCGCACCTTCGCCGGTTCGGAAGCCGATGAAGGTGCGCGAGATCGCGACCGCCATCAGCAGCAAGGAGGCCAGCAGCAAGGAGCCGGCGATGCCGGAATAGAGCAGGCGGCTGAACAAGGTCATGGCGCGGATCCCCCCGAGGTGATGCCCATGAACCCGGCAGGCGACGACTCGTTCCCGCCACCTGTTGCCAGGGAGGCCGGTGCGGGATGGCGGCGATGCAGCCGCGTCATGGGTTGCGCCTTGCGGGCGTTTCGCCGGCAATGCCATGGTCGCGCACCTTGCGGCCGGAGCGCGCCATGATCGACACGAGCAACCTGATCGCCTTCATCCTGCTCGCCTTCGGCATGGTCCTGACGCCGGGGCCGAACATGATCTATCTGATCTCGCGCTCGATCGCGCAGGGGCCGGCCTCCGGCCTGATCTCGCTCGGCGGCATCGCGCTCGGTTTCGTCTTCTATGTCTTCTGCGCCGCCTTCGGCATCACCGCGCTGCTCTTCGCCGTGCCCTTCGCCTATGACGCGCTGCGGCTCGCCGGCGCGGCGTATCTGCTCTGGCTCGCCTGGCAGGCGGTCCGGCCGGGCGGCAGCTCGCCCTTCCATGTCCGCGAGCTCAAGCATGACGGGCCGCGCAAGCTCTTCATGATGGGCTTCCTCACCAGTCTGCTCAATCCGAAGATCGCGATGTTCTACCTGGCGCTGCTGCCGCAGTTCATCGACCCTGCCGCGGGCAGCGTGCTGACGCAGTCGATCGTCCTCGGCTTCATCCAGATCACCGTCTCCGTCAGCGTCAATACGCTGATCACCTTCGCCGCCGGTGGCATCGCGATCTTCCTGCGCACGCGCCCGTTCTGGGCGCTGGTGCAGCGCTGGTTGATGGCGACGATGCTCGCCGGCTTTGCCGTGCGCATGGCGGCCGAAGCGCGCCGCTGATCGGCAATCCGCAACGATTTCTGCACGTTTAGCAGGGCTTTTGCATCCCGCAGTTCGATTGCGGACAGCCGGTGGTGCCGGGCGCGGTGCAAAGGGCAGGGGTTTTCCATGAGTATCGCCAACGGCCGTGTCCTGCTCGCAATGCCAGGCCCGACCAATATTCCCGATCGCGTCCTCCAGGCGATGATGCGCCCGGCCGAGGAGCTTGCCTCGAAGACGATCGTCGACCTGACCGAAACCCTGCTGGCCGACCTCAAGGCGGTCTTCCGCACGCCGGGGGAGACCTTCCTCTACGCCGCCAACGGCCATGGCGGCTGGGAAGCGGCGCTGACCAATGTCCTCTCGCGTGGCGACAAGGTGCTGGTCCTCGCCAGCGGCCGCTTCGCCATCGGCTGGGGCGAGATGGCCCGCTTCATGGGCGCCGATGTCGAGGTGCTCGCGGGTTCCTGGCGCGCGGCTGTCGATCCGGCAGCAGTGGAAGAGCGCTTGCGGCAGGACAGGGATCACGCGATCAAGGCTGTGCTGACGGTCCAGATCGACACCGCCTCGGGCGTGGTCAACGACATCCAGGCGATCCGACGCGCCATCGATGCCGCCAGCCATCCGGCGCTGTACATGGTCGATGGCGTCGCCGCGCTTGGCTGCATGCCGTTCGACATGGACGCCTTCGGTGTCGACGTCGCGATGTCGGCCTCGCAGAAGGGGCTGATGACCCCGCCCGGGCTCGCCTTCGTCGCGGCCAATGGCAAGGCGCTGCATGCGCACCGGCAGGCGACGATGCGCACGCCCTATTGGGACTGGACCGCGCGCATGGACCCGCTGCTCTACATGAAGCATTGCGGCACGCCGCCGGAGCACCTGATGTTCGGCCTGCGTGCCGCGCTCGACATGATCCTCGCCGAGCGCCTCGAAGCCGTCTGGCAGCGCCACGCTTTGCTGGCGGCTGCGACGCAGGCGGCGATGTCGAAATGGGCGGAGGGCCAGGCGCTGAGCTTCAACGTCGTCGAGCCGTCGCAGCGCGCCCCGTCGGTCACGACCATCCTGGTCGACGGCGATCCGGCTGAAGTCACCGATTATGCGCGAGAGGTCTGCGGCGTGACGCTCGGCCTCGCCATCGGCGATCTCACCGGCAAGGCCTTTCGCATCGCCCATATGGGCCATGTCAACGCGCCGATGGTGCTGGGCAGCCTGAGCGCGGTCGAAATGGCGCTGCAGGCGAAGGGCATCCCGCATGGCGAAGGCGGTGTCGCGGCTGCCATCGCCTATCTCGGCGCCAATGCGCGCGAGGTCGCCGCCTAGTCGCCGCGCCGAGGCGGAACGTCGGTTTCCTCAGGCCGCCGAGACGCGCTGCAGGAACTGGTGAACGGCGCTCTCGAGCTCTTCGGCCTTGCCCTCGAGGGCGGTGGTCGAGGCGAGCACGGCGCTTGCGACCTCATGGGTCTGGTTGGCCGAGCCGCGGATGTTGTTGGTGGTCTGCGCCAGATACTCCGTGCCGGTCGCGACCTCGGCGATGCTGCGGCTGATGACATGGGTCATCTGGCCCTGTTCCTCCAGCGCTGCCGCGATCGAGATCGTGCGTTCGTCCATGTCGGCCATGCCGGCGGTCAGCCTTGCGATCGTCTCGACCACGCCGGAGGTCGCCTGCTTGATCTCGGCGATCTGGCCGGCGATGTCCTGAGTCGCGAGCGCGGTCTGGTGCGACAGGCTCTTTACCTCGGCGGCGACGACCGCGAAGCCCTTGCCGGCATCCCCGGCGCGCGCCGCCTCGATCGTCGCGTTGAGCGCCAGGAGATTGGTCTGCTCGGCGATACCGCGGATCAGGGCGACGATACCGTCGATGCGCTGCACGGATTGGTCGAGCACGTCGACCGAGCCAGCGGTGGTACGGGCGCAGCCGTTCATTTCTGCGACCAGCGCCTGTGAGGTGGCGAGCTGGCGATCGATCGCGGTGATCGCGGTCGAGAGCTGTTCGGTCGCGGTGGCGACATCCGCGACATTGCGCGAGGATTCTTCCGAGGTCGAGGCCACGGCGGTGACCTCGCCATTGGCGATGTCGGCGATCTCGTTCAGCGAGGCGGCACGACCCCTCAGGTCTCGGATGTCCTGCAGGACCGTGTCGAGCGTCGCGACGAACTGCGTGTTGAAGCCGGCGACGATGTCCTGAGTGGTCTTGCGGCGAGCCGCCTCGCGCGCCATGTCACGCAGCTGCGCCTGATGCAATTCCTCGGCTTGAGCCGTGGCGTCGCGGCGCGCCTCGTTGGCCATGTCTCCCGCGGCCTCAAGCGTCCGGCTCTGATGCCGGATGATCCAGAGCAGCAGGCCGAGCTGGAGGAGGACGCAAGCGAAAAAGAGGGCATCTCCCGGCACGGTGAGGCCGGGCCGGGAGAGCAACGCGCCGATGAGGTTGCCATGGCCGAGCGCCATGATCGCGGTGGCGACGAGCGGCTGCCAGGCGCACCAGCCGGCCGAGAGCGTCAGCATGATCAGGAGCACGGAGTCGCTCACCTCGTGCCAGCTCGCGCCCTTGAGCGCGTAGGTGAAGGCGAGTGCGGTGCCGGTGCTGCTCAGCGAGAGGATGATCTGCGTCGCCATGCCGGTCGGGCTGTGCCGCCAGGCCAGGGTCGCGAAGGCCGCCGATCCGATCGCGATCAGCAGGGGCGTCAGCGGGCCGGCGCCTCCAACCGCGAGCCAGGCCAGCATGGTTGCCGGCACGAAGAGCCAGAGGAGCAAGGTCAGCGCCCCGCCGACGCGCAGCCGCAACTGCGTCAGATAGGTCGCGGCGGAATCTGTCTGCATGCGGGCGTTGGCCTGTGAGCGCTGTTCGGAGGTGGCCGATAGCGGTTGACAGGCCGATCCCCTTGTTGAGCCTGTCCGATCCCGCTGAATTTTCGCTTAACCATCAGCTCGTCGTTGGCGGGATCTCATATGATCCGGCCGCGCCTGAGGTCTGGCGGGCCTGCACGCTTCTCCTATCGTCGCCGGAACGGCTTGGCTAAGCTCGCCCCCACCTCACCAGACGGAAGTCGAGCATGACCGACACGACACAGGAAGAAGCCCGCATCCTCGCCTGGCTGGGCGAGCGCAAGCAGGCGATGATCGATCTGCTGCGCGAGATGGTCGACACAGACTCGGGCTCCTACGACAAGGCCGGCGTCGACCGGGCGGGACAGGTGCTGGCGCGTTTCCACGAGGCCAACGGCCTCTCCGTCGAGGTCGTGCCGGATGCGCGCTATGGCGACGCGGTCAAGGCGCGCCTGCCCAACCCGACCGCGAACGACCAGCGGCCGATCCTGCTGCTGGGTCATCGCGACACGGTCTTCCCCGAGGGCGAGCCGACCCGCCGGCCCTTCACCATCCGCGATGGCCGCGCCTATGGGCCTGGGGTCGCTGACATGAAGGCTGGCCTCGTGATCGAGGCTTTCGTCGCCGCCGCCTTCGCCGCCAATGGCGGCCTCAAGGCGCCGTTGATGATGCTGACCACCAGCGACGAGGAGATCGCCTCGCCGTCCTCGCGGCCGGTGATCGAGGCGGCGGCGCGCGAGGCGCGCTGCGTCTTCAACGCCGAGCCGAGCCGCCTGCCGACGGGAACCGACTACAACCGTGACCACAAGCAGTCGATCACCTCGGGCCGCAAGGGCGGCGTCTTCATGCGCGCCGAGTTCACCGGCAAGGCCGCGCATTCCGGCGCCAACTACGAGAAGGGCGTCTCGGCCATCGTCGATCTCGGTCACAAGATCCCGCGCCTGCAGGGGCTGACCGATCTCGAAGCGGGCGTCACCGTCAATGTCGGGCTGATCGGCGGCGGGCAGACCGTCAATACCGTCGCGCCGTCGGCCTGGTGCGAGATCGACCTGCGCTACAAGACGGCGGCGCAGCGTGCGGAGCTGGTCGAGGCGATCCGTGACATCGTCGAGACGCCGGTGGTCGAGGGCTCCTCGGCCAGGCTGATCATCAAGGGCGAATTCGTGCCGCTGGAGCAGACCCCGGATTCGCTCCTGCTCTACGACACCTATCGCGAGGCCGCTGCCAGCCTCGGCATCGCCGTGACCGCGGAATACACCGGCGGCTGCGCCGATTCCGGCTTCACTGCGGCGCAGGGCTGCCCGACTTTGTGCAGCGTCGGCCCGGTCGGCGGCATGGCGCATACGCCGGACGAGTTCCTCGAGGTCGAGAGCATCGTCCCGGCGGCGCAGACGCTGGCGCTGGCGGTGATGCGGACGGCGGCCAGGATGGAGTGATTTCCGCTCCCGACCGAGGAACAAAAAAAGGGCGCCGCGTGAGCGGCGCCCTTTGTGCCTCGGAACAGCGTAAAAGCTCAGTTCAGCGCGACCCCCGCCGGCCGGCTTTCGCTCGCGGCGGGAAACTCGCCGAGCATCAGCCCGGCAGGCCCGACCGTGATCGGCACGGTCTCGCCGTCGCGGATTGCGCCCGAGAGCAGCAGCTCCGCCAGCGGATCCTGCACCGACTTCTGGATCACGCGCTTCAGCGGGCGCGCGCCATAGGCGGGATCGTAGCCTTTCTCCGCCAGCCAGCCGCGCGCTTCCGGTGAGAGATCGAGCGTGATCTTGCGATCGACCAGCAGCTTGCCGAGGCGAGCCATCTGGATGTCAACGATCGCACCCATATCCGAGCGCCGCAGGCGGTGGAACAGGATGATGTCGTCGATCCGGTTCAGGAACTCCGGCCGGAAGGCATGGCGGACCACGCCCATCACCTCGTCGCGCACGACATCGCTGTCCTGGCCCTCCGGCTGGTTCACCAGGAACTCCGAACCGAGATTCGAGGTCATGATGATCAGCACGTTGCGGAAGTCGACCGTGCGGCCCTGGCCGTCGGTCAGGCGCCCGTCGTCGAGCACCTGCAAGAGGACGTTGAACACGTCCGGATGCGCCTTCTCGACCTCGTCGAACAGGACGACCTGATAGGGGCGTCGCCGCACGGCTTCGGTCAGCGCGCCGCCTTCCTCATAGCCGACATAGCCGGGAGGCGCGCCGATCAGCCGGCTGACCGAGTGCTTCTCCATGTATTCGGACATGTCGAGCCGGACCATCGCCGTCTCGTCGTCGAACAGGAATGCCGCCAGAGCCTTGGTCAGCTCGGTCTTGCCGACGCCGGTGGGGCCGAGGAACATGAACGAGCCGATCGGCCGGTTCGGATCCTGCAGGCCGGCGCGGGCGCGCCTGACAGCCTTCGAGACAGCCTCGACCGCTTCCGCCTGGCCGACGACGCGGTTGGCGAGGCTCTGCTCCATATGCAGAAGCTTCTCCTTCTCGCCTTCCAGCATCTTGTCGACCGGCACGCCGGTCCAGCGGCTGACGACCTGCGCGACATGGTCCGGCGTCACCGCCTCCTCGACCATGCCGGAGGTGTCGCCCTTGGCTTCGATCTCGGCGAGCGCCTTCTCGAGCTGCGGAATCTCGCCATAGGCGAGCTCGCCGGCGCGCTGGTACTCGCCCTTGCGCTGCGCCTGGGCGAGCTCGTTGCGGGCATTGTCGAGCTTGGTCTTGATCTCGGCCGCCTGGCCGAGCTTGTCCTTCTCGGCCTTCCACGTCGCGGTGATCGCGGCCGAACGGGCCTCGAGCTCGCTGAGCTCGGACTCCAACCGCTTCAGCCGCTCCTTCGACCCGGCATCGCTCTCCTTCTTCAGCGCCTCCTGCTCGATCTTCAGCCGGACGATCTCGCGATCGATCGAGTCGAGCTCCTCGGGCTTGGAGTCGACCTGCATGCGCAGCCGCGCCGAGGCCTCGTCCACGAGGTCGATCGCCTTGTCCGGCAGGAAGCGGTCGGTGATGTAGCGGTTCGACAGCGTCGCGGCCGAGACCAGCGCCGAGTCGGTGATGCGCACGCGGTGGTGCTGCTCGTACTTCTCCTTCAGGCCGCGCAGGATCGAGATGGTGTCCTCGACCGTCGGCTCGTCGACGAAGACCGGCTGGAAGCGCCGCGCCAGCGCCGCATCCTTCTCGACATATTTTCGGTATTCGTCGAGCGTGGTCGCGCCGACGCAGTGCAGCTCGCCACGGGACAAAGCGGGCTTCAGCAGGTTGGACGCGTCCATCGCGCCGTCGGTCTTGCCGGCGCCGACCAGCGTGTGCATCTCGTCGATGAACAGGATGACCCCGCCCGCCGCGGCCGAGACCTCGGAGAGCACGGCCTTCAGCCGCTCCTCGAACTCGCCGCGATATTTCGCGCCGGCGATCAGCGCGCCCATGTCGAGGGCGAGCAGCTCCTTGTCCTTCAGGCTCTCGGGCACGTCGCCATTGACGATGCGCAGCGCCAGGCCCTCGGCGATCGCGGTCTTGCCGACGCCGGGCTCGCCGATCAGCACGGGATTGTTCTTGGTCCGCCGGCTCAAGACCTGGATGGTGCGGCGAATCTCCTCGTCGCGGCCGATCACCGGGTCGAGCTTGCCCTCCCGCGCCGCGGCGGTGAGGTCGCGCGCATACTTCTTCAGCGCGTCATAGCTCTGCTCGGCCGAGGCGGAATCGGCGGTGCGGCCCTTGCGGATCGCCTCGATCGCAGCATTGAGACCCTGCGGCGTGACGCCCGCCTTGGCCAGGATCTTGCCGGCCTCGCTGTCCTTCTCGATCGCCAGCGCGAGCAGGAGACGCTCGACCGTGACGAACGAGTCGCCGGCCTTCTCCGCTGCCTTCTCGGCCGTATCGAAAACGCGCGCCAGCTGTGGCGTCAGATGCAGGCTCGACGCGCCCGCGCCGCTCACCTTGGGGAGCTTGGCGAGGGCCGCGTCGACAAGCTGCCTGGCCTGCCGCGACTGCCCGCCCGACCGGTCGATCAGCCCAGAGGCCATGCCTTCACTGTCGTCGAGCAGTGCCTTCAGCACATGCTCGGGCGTGAACTGCTGATGGCCATCGCGCATCGCAATCGTCTGCGCGGCCTGCAGGAAACCTTTGGCCCGGTCGGTATATTTCTCGATGTTCATTCAGTTGCCTCCGCCCGCCGGTCGCGCCCCGAAGCGGCGGAGCCGGCTGCCTTTCAAATGGGATAGGGCCCCCTGATGGGCTGCCCTTCGCCCTTCAAGATAGTGTTGCTTTCGCGCAACGGAAGGGGGAGGGCGCAGCTTTGGCGTTGACCTTTGTCAAAGCCTGCGCCCAGCCTGCCGGCATGGTCGGCACCAAGCGGCAACAGGCGATTCGCAGGGCGTTGCGGGCGCTCGTCCCCGGTATCCCGCTGCTCGACGCGGAGACGGTGCTGGCGCTCGCCGGGAGGGTCCAGATGAAGGCGCTGCCGCCCTCGACCGCGCTCTGGCTGGCACTCGGCTCCCATGTCCGGCACGCCCATACCGATTACGATCGCCTGCTCGCCGAAGGCTATGAGCGCGACGCCGCCCGCTTCTTCGTCGCGGATGCGATCGACGACGTGCTCTCCGGCTGGGGCTGCCAGCGCTCGATCCTCGATGAGGAGGACGCCGAAGAAGGCGCTGAGCAGCCGCATTGATCGGATCGATGCAATCCTTTCATCGAGTGTGATCGCTCCGCGGGTGGCATCCATCCGCCCACCATGGCAGGGTCCGCCGCCTCGCAATCGGAAGGGCAGGGCCCATGCGCGTCGCTTCGCTGTATCGCTATCCGGTCAAGGGTCTCTCGCCGGAGCGCCTGAGCCGGGCTGAGCTGCCGGTGGGCGGCTACTTCCCCGGCGACCGGCTCTTCGCCATCGAGAACGGCCCCTCCGGCTTCGATCCTGCTGAGCCGGTGCACCAGCCCAAGATCAAATACCTGATGCTGATGCGCAACGAGTCGCTGGCGCGCCTGCGCACGCGTTACGACGATGCCAGCGGTGACCTCGTCATCGGGAATGCCGGCGAAGAGACGCGCATCGCGACCGGAACCGCGGCAGGCCGTGATCGGCTCAGCACCTTCTTCAAGGCCTTCATGCCGGAGGAATTAAGGGGCGAGCCCCGCCTGCTCGCCGCGCCACAGGGCTACCGCTTCACCGATTCGCGCTCGGGCTTCGTCTCGATCATCAACCTCGCCAGCGTCGTCGATCTGGAGGCCCGGCTCGGCGTGCCCGTCGATCCCCTGCGCTTCCGTGGCAATGTCATGGTCGAGGACCTGCCGGCCTGGGCGGAACTCGATCTAGTCGACCGCGAACTCATCGCGCCCTCGGGCTTGCGGCTCCAGGTGATCAAGCGGATCGAACGCTGCGCCGCCACCAATGTCGACCCGGCGACCGGCATCCGCGACCTGCAGATCCCGAAGGCGCTGATGCAGGGCTATGGCCATGTCGATTGCGGCATCTATTGCCGGATCGTCAGCGGCGGAACGCTGAGCGAAGGCGAACGGCTGACCCTGGTCGAGTCCAGCGAACCGGCGGCGCTCGGCGTCGCCTGAAAAAAGCGAAAGGGCCCGCAAGGGCCCTTTCATTGTTCTGATCCGTGGCCGGATTACTCGGCCGGGGTCTCGCCGCCATCACCGCCGAGGGCGTCCATCACTTCGCGCGGCGAACGCCGCCGGGTCGTCCGGCGCTTCGGCTTCTCGCCGGCCTCGGGCACGGCCTCCACTGGGTCCGCCGGAGCTGCTGCTGCCACTGGGGCAATAACCGGAGCCTCGGTCTCCTCGACGATCGCGATCGGCACGCGGGTCGGCGTGGTCAGGAAGGCCGGCAGTCCGGCCGGAGCGTCCTGCTCTTCATTGCTGTTGCTGGCACGGGCCGCGTCGCGGTCACGGCGCGAGGGACGCTCGCCACGCGGTGGCCTGTCGGGGCGCTCCTGGCGCTCGGGGCGTTCCGGCCGCTCGAAGCGGCGCTGCTCGCCCTGGCTTTGGACCGGCGCGATGTCCGGCTGCTCGGCGCCCGGCTGAGCCTCGGGGCGCGGGGCATAGGAACCGTTATGGCCGTCGTTGCGGTCGAAGCGCCGCTCGCCCCGGTCCGGCCGATCGCCACGGTCCTGGCGGTCCCCCCGATCCGGGCGGTCATTGCGATCCTGCCGATCGAAACGACGCGGGCCGTTGCGGTCGAAATTGCGTTCCTGCCGGTCCTGGCGAGGTGGCCTGTCGAAGCGCTGGCCGTTGTTCTGGCCGCCGCCTTCGCCGTCCTCTCGCTGGGCACCATGGCCGTTCATGCCGTTGTGCTGGTGTTCGCCTTGCGGCTGGCCGCCCTGGAAGCCGGCTTCTTCCTCGCCCTCCTCCTCGAGCTCGTCGGCATCTTCGACGAAGGCGCGATTCGGCTGGAAGGTATGCCCGAACTGCTGGGTCATCTGCTCCTGCGCCGCGAGCAGGATGCGATAATAATGCTCGGCGTGCTGGAAGTAGTTCTCAGCCGCTACCGGGTCGCCCGAGGACTGGGCGTCGCGAGCGAGCTGCAGGTACTTCTCGGCGACATGTTGCGCCGTGCCGCGGACCTTGACGTCCGGACCATTCGACTCGTAGCTCCGCTGCAGCGGGTTCGGAGATTTCCGGTTGCCATTATTGTTGTTGTTATTGTTGTTGCGGCCGCGCATGCGCCGGTTCTGACCTGGTCTCATTCGCGTCTGTCTCGCGTTGTGTTCATTCGAAGCAACCTTGAGGTCGTCATGCACGTCGTATAGCGCGGCGGGTTGCGGCGCCGCGCTTGGGAAGGTCGACCTGAAAGGGCTCTGCGCCGGTATGGGTCTTCACGCGCTCTTTCCAATGGAGCCTTACCGGCTCCCTCTCCGAACGGCTGTCTCGCGCGCTCGGAGCCTCGGTCTCGCTATGTCAGTAACGTCGATTCTGGCAGTGATCCGAGGGTTCGGCCCGCTCTGCGGAACCTGGCCAAAGGTTATATGCTGTCGACACTGTCTTCAAGACCATGCGTGCATAGCTGGTTTTGCCGCTTCTTCCAAGCAAATTCGCGCAGCTTGCTGTGCATTGGTCAGGGAACATGCCTGAAGACGAGGGCGCGAATATGGCCGCCGAGATCGCGCCGGGAGTCGAGATGGCGTAGGCCCGCCTGTCGCATCAACGCGACGACCGCCTCTTCCTGGCCGGCGCCGATCTCCAGGATGGCGAGGCCGCCGGGCTTCAGATGCCCGGGCAGGCCGGCGGCGAGGGCGCGATAGGCATCCAGTCCGTCCGGCCCGCCATCGAGGGCGAGCAGCGGGTCATGCTCGCGTACATTCTTGTCGAGATGGGCGATCTCGGCGCTGCCGATATAGGGCGGGTTCGACAGGATGAGGTCGAAACGCTCGTTTATCCCGGCGGTCCAGTCGCCCTCATGGAAGGCCGCGCGCGCGCTGACGCCGTTACGGGCGGCGTTGCCGGTCGCGGTCGCAACTGCATCGGGCGACAGGTCGATCCCGAGCCCGCTCGCTCGCGGAAACTCGCGCAAGGTCGCGATCAGGAGGCAGCCCGTCCCGGTACCAAGGTCAAGCAGGCGCAACTCGTCATGCCGGCGCGCGGCAAGATGGCCGAGCGCCGCATCGATCAGGGTCTCGCTGTCCGGCCGCGGCTCCAGCGTTCCCCGCGAGAGCCTGAAGCTCAGCCCCCAGAACTCGCGCGCGCCGAGCACGCGCCAGAGCGGCTCGCCCTTGAGGCGTCGCGCCAGCGCATCGTTGAGCCTTGCCGCCGCCGCTTCATCGATCGGATCGCTGGCGCCCGCGAGATCTTCGATCAGAATACGGGCCTCGAAGGTAAAATCGGCGATGCCGGCCCGCTTCAGCGCCAGCGCGATCGCCTTCCTGACGGTAGACACAGCTTCGCCCGCTGCCGGCAAGGCAACGGGCGCAATCTTGTCGAGCGATCTATCTGTACCGGTCAAGCTTGCCCTTGGGCCGGCATGTAGCCGGTCAGTTGCCCTGCATCCCCTCGCGGATGCATTCCTTCATCTTGATCCGCAGCGCGGACTTGCTCTCCTTAGCGCCGCGATACTGACGCTGACAATCGCGCCGCGCCTGCGACTCGGTCTTGGCGTTGTGGAGCGTCGCCGGTTGGCCGCCGAGGATCTTCTTCGCGGTCTGCTCCTGCGCACCCGCAGAGGCCGGCACGAAGGCGACGGCGGCGGCAAGGGCAATGGCGCTGAACAGGACTTTCATCTCTCTATCCTCCCCATGAAAACGGTTGGTACATCCAGAACGCGCGAGGGAGGCGAAGGTTTCACACGCTCCCTTGCTCCGCGAGCAGCTCGGCCTGGCGCTGGGCCGTCAGCGCGTCGATGATCTCGTCGAGCACCAGACCCTGCATCATCTCGTCGAGCTTGTAGAGCGTCAGGTTGATGCGGTGGTCGGTCACCCGTCCCTGCGGGAAGTTGTAGGTGCGGATGCGCTCGGAGCGGTCGCCGGAGCCGACCTGCGAACGGCGGTCGGCCGAGCGCTCGGCCTCGGCGCGGCTGCGCTCCATGTCGTAGAGCTTGGCCCGCATGAGGTCATAGGCCCGCGCCTTGTTCTTGTGCTGCGAGCGCTCGTCCTGAACGAGGACGACGATGCCGGTCGGGATATGGGTCAAGCGTACCGCCGACTCCGTCTTGTTGACGTGCTGGCCGCCGGCGCCCTGGGCGCGCATCGTGTCGATCCGCAGGTCCTTCTCATCGAGGCTGACATCGACCTCGCCGGCGAGCGGCAGCATGGCAACGGTCGCCGCCGAGGTGTGGATGCGCCCGCTCGCCTCGGTGTCCGGAACACGTTGGACGCGGTGCACCCCGGACTCGTATTTCAGCCTGGCATAGACACCCTTGCCGGCGATCTCGGCGATGACTTCCTTGAAACCGCCGACCGTGCCCTCGCTCTCGGTCAGGATGTCGACGCTCCAGCCCTTGCCGGCGGCGTAGCGCTGATACATCCGCAAGAGGTCGCCGGCGAAGAGCGAGGCTTCGTCACCGCCGGTGCCGGCGCGGATTTCGAGGATGACGCCGCGCTCGTCCGCGGCGTCCTTCGGCAGCAGCGCGATCAGGATCTCGCGGGCGCGTGCTTCGATCTCGGCCCTGGCCGCGTCGCGCTCCTCATAGGCGAGGTCGCGCATTTCGGCGTCGGTGGCGGGATCGTCGATCAGCGCCAGCGCCTCCTCCAGACCGGTCTGCGCCTTTCGCCAGGCCGCGATCGCCGCGACCACCGGATCGAGCTCGGCGAGCTCCTTCGACAGTTCGACGACGCGCGCCGCCTCGGTCGCATGGTTGATCGCGTCGCTCGCCGCGGCATGGCGGGCGACGATCGAGTCGAGGCGGTCTTGCGGGAGCTGGAGCGACATGATCCGGAAACGATCTGACGGGAAAAGGGGAGGCGTGCGCGGGCGGCGAGAGACGCGTCGCTAGACCGGCACCTTCATCTCGGCGGCGAGCGCGGCGAGCAGAGGGCGCAGGCTGGCGGCGCCGTCGGAAGAGGACATCCAGGCGTCGAGACGCTGGCGCGCCTTGCCGACGTCGAGCGCGCGCAGCATCGCCTTGACCGGGCCGATCGAGGCTGAGGACATCGAGAAGGAGCGATAGCCGAGCGCGATCAGCGCCAGCGTCTCGATCGGCTTGCCGCCCATCTCGCCACAGACGGTCACGGGGCAGCCGGCCTTGCCGGCTTCCTCAATGATGGCGCGCAGGGCGCGCAGGCCAGCCGCGCCGAGCGGGTCGAAGCGGTCGGAGACGCGCTTGTTCTCGCGGTCAGCCGCGAACAGGAACTGCATCAGGTCGTTGGTGCCGATCGAGAGGAAATCGGCCTCGCGCGCGATCTCCGGCAGCTCGAACAGCAGCGAGGGCACTTCGACCATGACGCCGAGCTTGAGGCTCGCCGGCGCCGGGCGGCCGTCGCGCTCCAGCATGTCGAGTTCGCGCCGCACCAGCGTGCGGGCGCGCAGGAACTCGTTCACCGTCGCCACCATCGGCAGCATGATCTTCATGTCGCTGCCGGCGCCGGCTCGCAACAGGGCCCGCACCTGGCCGCGCAGCAGCCGGGGCCGGTCGAGGCCGATGCGGATGGCGCGCCAGCCCAGCGCAGGGTTCTCCTCTTCCAGCCGCTCCATATAGGGCAGCACCTTGTCGCCGCCGATGTCGAGCGTGCGGAAGGTCACCGGCCGGCCGTTCGCGACCTTCAGCACGGCGTCGTAGAGCGCCTGCTGCTCGGCCGTGGTCGGCATGTGCTGCGCCACCATGAACTGCAGCTCGGTGCGGAAGAGGCCGACGCCGGAGGCGTTGGTCTCCTCGAGATTGGCCATGTCGACGAGCAAACCGGCATTGATCTGCAACTGGATCTCGACGCCGTCTTTGGTCACGGCGGGTTGCGTCTTGAGCTTGCGGTACTGTTCCTGCTTGCGGGCGCGCAGCCGGGCCTTGTCCTTGTAGGCGTTCTCGACGTCGGGCTGCGGCCGGATCTGGACCTCGCCGGCCTGGCCGTCGACGATGACGGCGTCGCCCGCCTGGATCAGCGCGGTGGCGTTGGCGATCTCGCCGACCACCGGGATGTTGAGCGCGCGCGCCACGATGGCGATGTGGCTGGTCGGGCCGCCTTCCTCGAGCACGACGCCGCGCAGGTGCCGGCGGTCATAGTCGAGCAGTGCCGCCGGCCCCATCGAGCGCGCGATCAGGATCGCGTTCTCCGGCAGCTCCTCGCGCGCGACGCCATTCGACTTGCCGACCAGCGTGCGCAGCAGCCGGTTGGCGAGGTCGTCGAGATCGTGCAGGCGCTCGCGCAGGTAAGGGTCGGTCTGGCGCAGCATCTTGGCGCGGGTGTCCGACTGCACGCGCTCGACCGCAGCCTCGGCGGTGAGACCGGTCATCACCACCTCGCGCATGCGCCGGAGCCAGCCCTGGTCATGGGCGAACATGCGGAAGGTCTCGAGCACGTCGCGATGCTCGCCGGTATGGGCGACATCGCCGCGCTCGATCAATTCGTCGATGGCGAGCCGCATCGTCGCGATCGCCGCTTCGAGCCGCTGCACCTCGCGGCCGGGATCCTCGGCGATCAGGTTGGTGATGGCGACGCGCGGCTCGTGCAGCACGGCGTGGCCAAGGCCGACGCCGTCGGCGAGCGTGGTACCGATGCTGTGGATCGGCCGGTCGAGGCCGATGGTCGCGCCGGGCTTCGACAGCGCCTTCAGGCCGCCGGCCGCGATCATCTCTGCCATGATCATGGCCGTGGTCTGCAGCGACTCGACCTCGTCCTCGCTGTAGACGCGCGAGGCCCGGTTCTGCACGACGAGCACGCCCATCACCGCGCCGCCGCGCAGGATCGGCACGCCAAGGAAGGAGCGGTAGACCTCTTCGCCGGTTTCCGGTCGATAGGAGAAGGCTGGATGCGATTGCGCGTCGGAGAGCGCGAGCGGCTCGGCCTCGCTGGCGATCAGGCCGACCAGGCCCTCGCCGGCACGCATGGTGGTGAGGTGGACCGCTTCGCGGTTGAGGCCTTCGGTCGCGTAGAGTTCGAGCGAGCCGTCTTCGCGCAGGACATAGACCGAGCAGACCTCGGCCACGAGGTTGCTGGCGATCAGGACGACGAGCCTGTCGAGCCGCTCCTGCGGACTGACCGGCGCCGCCATCACCTCGCGGAGACGGCGTAGCAGCACGCCCGATCCCCCGAGTGCGCCTCGCATCAAGAAAGCCCTCCGCCCGCCTCCACGGCCATGTCAGCCGAATACCCCCAGCAGACCTGACACCGCAACCACTGAGTCGCAAGCGCAAGCTGGGGTGCACCACCCCCTGGCGCGCCGCTTCTAGCCAGCTGAGGGAGCGTTCGGCAAGGCCTTGGCGCGTGTTGAACCGCCCTTGCCGTGCGCTGCGCGGGCGGGAGGAGGAGGCGTATTTGCGCGTGCGGAATTGGTATTGGCGCCCGATTTGCGTGTGGTGCGAAGTGCTTTGGGCCGCCCCGGCGGCACGATGTCGCCGCTGGGGATATCGAGGCCGGAGAGTGCGGCAAGGTAGCGCGACGTCCACCAGTCGATGTCCGTGGACGAGATCGTCGCATAGAGCCGCTCGAAGCGGCGCCGTCGCTCCGATAACGGCATCGCCAGCGCGGTCCTGATCGCCTCGGCCACCTCATGGGTGTCGAACGGATTGACGATCAGCGCCTCGCCAAGCTGCTGTGCCGCGCCGGCGAAGCGTGACAGGACCAGGACGCCGGGATCCTCGGGATTCTGTGCTGCGACATATTCCTTGGCGACGAGGTTCATGCCGTCGCGCATCGGCGTCACCAGTCCGACCTGCGCGCGCCGATAGAGGCCGGCGAGGGCGCTGCGCGAATAGGCCTTCTTCACCACGCGGATGGGCGTCCAGTCGAACTCGCCGAGCGCGGCGTTGAGCCGGCCGGCGACCTCGTCCGACATGCGGTCGAGCTCGGCATATTCGGGCACGTCGCTGCGCGACGGGGGCGCGATCTGCAGCAGGCCGACCTCGCCGCGATGTTCGGGATGGTTGCGCAGGAAGGTGCCGAAGGCTTCGAGCCGTTGGACGATGCCCTTGGAATAGTCGAGCCGATCGACTCCGATCACCAGCTTGCGGCTGCCGAGCGGCGCTGTCGTCGCCCGGACTGGCTGCGTCGCTACCCGGACCGAAGCCTGGGCGAGCTTGCGGAAGCCCTCGACGTCGATGCCGATCGGAAAGGCCTGCACCACCGCCTCGCGCTGGCCGGTCCTGACCCGGTTGCCCTCGCGGCGTGCGCCGGAAAGCGCGACCAGCCCGCCGATCAGGTTGGCGACGTCGTTCTGGGTCTGAAGGCCGATGAGGTCATAGGCGGTCATCGTGCTGATCAGCGTCGAGGAAAAGGGTAGCGAACCGAACACTTCGGCCGGCGGCCAGGGGATGTGATGGAAGTAGCCGATCCGGTTGGTGACGCCACGCCGGCGCAATTCGGCCGCGAGCGGGATCAGATGGTAGTCATGGATCCAGATGATGTCGTCGGGCTTCAGCAGCGGGATCAGCAGCCGGGCGAAGCGGCGGTTGACGCCGAGATAGCCGGCATAGTCGGCGCGGGTGAACTCGGTCAGGCCGAGCCGGTAATGCATGAGCGGCCAGAGCGCCCGGTTGGCGAAGCCGAGATAATAGCTCTGGCGCTCGGCCTCGGTCAGGTCGGTGACGGCGTAGCTGACCTTGCCGTGCTTGACGGGTTCCATCGTCGCCGCGGGCTCGCTGCTGATCGCGCCGCTCCACCCGAACCAGAGGCCACCATGCTGTTCGAGCGCCGAACGCAGCGCGACCGCCAGGCCACCTGCCGCCACCTTTTCGCCCCGCTCGGGCATGGTGACGCGGTTGGACACGACGACAAGACGCATGATGCCTCACTTTTTGCTGACGCTTGCCACAACGGCGCGGGAACAGAACGCGCGGGCAGGCGTAATGTTTCGTGTGCAGGCCGGCTTCCCGAGCCGGATCGCGTCGCCGCCGTGACCGGATCATGGCGACCTCGTGCCAAACTGAACCTTGAGTGTGGCGATGAGGGGACGGCCTGTCGTCCTTTCGCCCGTTTCGCCTTTTAACCAGACCGCCATGTCACAGATGCTGAGCCCCGAAATAGCCGAGCCTCCCGCAAAAGCTGCTGCTCTGACCGGGCAGATCGCCTTGTTCCTGGATTTCGACGGAACGCTGGTCGAGATCGCACCCTCGCCGGAGGATGTGAAGATTGACCGGCGCCTGCCGGGCGCACTGGACGCGCTGCGCCAGCGGCTCGGCGGCGCGCTCGCTCTGGTCTCCGGGCGGCCCGTCGCTTTGCTCGACGAGATGATGGCGCCATACCGGTTCGACGCTGCCGGCCTGCACGGGGCCCAGATCCGGCTCGGCGGTGCCGATGCTCCGCTCGCGGCGCCTTCGGAAGCGCTGCACGCCGCGACGCGAAAAATGGTCCGCTTCGCCAACAGCCATGTCGGCGTCATCGTCGAGGACAAGCGCCAGTCCGTAGCGCTGCACTGGCGACTGGCGCCGTCGCTCGCCGACGAGGCGCTGGCGCTGATGGAGGAGGTCGCTGCCGAGATCGGCCCCTCCATGCGCCTGCAGCGTGGCAAGGCCGTTGCCGAGCTGGTGCCGGCGACCGCTAGCAAAGGCGGTGCGATCAATTGGTTGTTGCAGCAGGATGGATATGCCGGCCGTACGCCGGTGTTCATCGGCGACGACATCACCGACGAGGATGGCTTCGCCGCGGTCAACGCGACAGATGGCCTGTCGATTCGGATCGGCGACGGCGAGACCTGCGCCCGCCATCGCCTGGCCTCGCCGACGGCGCTGCGCCATGTGCTTCTCGCGGCCGCCGAGGGCGGCGACCTCACGCTCGAATCTTTTCTCCAGAGCTGACTTCAGGGACAGGCATGACTGTGACGACCACCGCCTCGCCGAGAGTGGCCTCGCTCGATCTCGGCGTCATCGGCAACTGCACGATCGCCGCGCTGATCGACCGGCAGGCGCGCATTGTTTGGAGCTGCTTTCCGCGCTTCGATCGCGACCCGGTCTTCTGCTCGCTGATCGACAACCAGATCGACGATGGCGACGCCATGCCGAAGAAGGGCGTCTTCGCCATCGAGATGGTCGGGATGACCCGGTGCGAGCAGAGCTATCTCGACAACACCGCGATCCTCTCCTCGGTGCTCTCCGACGACCAGGGCAATGCGCTGGAGATCCTCGACTTCGCGCCGCGCTTCGTCCGCTATGAGCGCTTCTTCCGGCCGCCACAGCTGGTCCGCCGCGTCCGGCGCATCTCCGGCCGGCCGCGCATCCGCGTCGTGGTCAAGCCCTGCCTCGGCCTCGGCGAGGAGCCCGACGAGATCACCCGCGGCTCCAACCATGTCCGCTTCGTCGGCGCCGACCAGACGATCCGGCTGACCACCGATGCGCCGCTCTCCTATGTGCTGGAAAGCATACCCTTCGCCGTCGAGAAGCCGTTCTCCTTCTTCATCGGCTCGGACGAGGCGCTGCGCGCCGAGATCGAGACGACCTCGCGCGAATTCCTCGACAAGACCACCGACTATTGGCGCGACTGGGTCCGCTCGCTCTCGATACCCTTCGAATGGCAGCGCGAGGTCATCCGCGCCGCGATCACGCTGAAGCTCTGCTCCTTCGAGGAGAGCGGTGCCATCGTCGCGGCGCTGACCACCTCGATCCCGGAGGCGCCGGGCACGCAGCGCAACTGGGACTATCGCTTCTGCTGGCTGCGCGACGCCTATTTCGTCGTCCACGCCCTCAACCGTCTCGGTACGACGCGGACGATGGAGGACTATCTCGGCTTCATCACCAATGTCGTCGACAGCTATTCGGAAAGCGGCGCCGAGCATCTGCCACCGCTCTATCCGATCACGCGCGGCGGTGAATTGCGCGAGTTCGAGGTGCCGAACCTCGCTGGCTATCGCGGCCATCAGCCGGTCCGCGTCGGCAATGGCGCGGCGACGCAGGTCCAGAACGACGGCTATGGTGCCGTCGTGCTCGCCGCGACCCAGTCCTTCTTCGATCGCCGCCTGATCCAGCCTGGCAAGGAAGCGCTGTTCGCCCAGCTCGAGCGCATGGGCGAGCGCGCCATCCAGCTCTTCGACAAGCCCGATGCCGGCCCCTGGGAGCTGCGTGAGAAGGAAGTGGTCCATTCCTTCTCCAGCGTGATGTGCTGGGCGGCCTGCGACCGGCTCGCCCGCATCGCCGGCACGCTCGGCCGCGCCGACCGCAAGGAATACTGGCGCGGCGAGGCCAAGCGCCTGAAGGGCATCATCTCCGATCGGATCTGGAACCAGGAGAAGGGCCATTTCGTCTCGACCTTTGCCGGGACCGATCTCGATGCGACCCTGCTGCTGATCGCCGAGCTCGGCTTCGTCGCGCCCGACGATCCCCGCTACATCGCGACGGTCGAGGCGATCGGCCGTGAGCTCGGCCGCGGCGACCTGATCCTGCGCTATGGCACCGAAGACGATTTCGGCTTCATGCATACGGGCTTTCTGATCTGCGCCTTCTGGTATGTCGACGCGCTGCATGCGATCGGCCGCAAGGACGAGGCCAAGGAGCTGTTCGGCCGCATCCTGCAGCGCCGCAACAGCTTCGGCCTGCTCTCGGAGGATGCCGATCTTGAGACCGGTGAGCTCTGGGGCAATTTCCCGCAGACCTATTCGATGGTCGGCCTGATCAATTCGGCGATGCGGTTGAGCCGGAACTGGGAAGAGGCGTTCTGAGAAGCGTCGTCATTCTCGGGCGGAGCTAAGCGCAGACCCGAGAATCTCTGGCCGGAAGGGGCGCTTTCTCATCCTGAGATGGTCGGCTCAAGGCCGACCATGACGCGTGGGGTTACCCCCGCTTCAGCAGGAACACCGCCTGCGCGCCAAAGAGGTTCCAGAACCACCAGGGCGCGCTGACCCCGACTCTGCCGCCGGCGACGTCGAGCGCGACCGCGCGCTCCTTCTCCGCGCCGATCGCGTCGCAGAGCGCGACGAAGTCGCGGATCGTGCAGAAATGGATATTGGGCGTCTCCCACCAGGTATAGGGCAGGGAGTCGGTCACGGGCATCCGGCCCATGAAGAAGACCTGGGATCGCATCCGCCAATGCCCGAAATTCGGGAAGGAGACGATGGCGCGCCGGCCGATGCGCAGCATCTGCTCCAGCACATGGCGCGGATTGCGCGTCGCCTGGATGGTCTGGGAGAGGATGACGTAATCGAAACTGTCGTCGGGGTAGTCGGCGAGGTCGGTGTCGGCATCGCCCTGGATCACCGAAAGTCCGCGTGCGACGCAGCCGGCGACGCCCTCGCGCGACAATTCGATGCCGCGCCCGTCGACGCCGCGGGTCTCGGCGAGCAGCGACAGCAATTCGCCGTCGCCGCAGCCGACGTCGAGCACGCGCGAGCCCGGTGTCACCATCTCGGCAACGAGCCGCAGGTCGATGCGGTTGGTCTGGTTCTCCGCCAGCGCCATGCTCAGATTCCTCTGGCCCGCGCCGCGGCGCCGATGAAGCCGCGCGTCGTCGCGAACAAATTGGGCTCCTCCAGCAGGAAGGCGTCGTGGCCCTTGTCGCTTTCGAGCTCGACGAAGGAGACCGAGGCGCCGGCGGCGTTGAGCGCATGCACGATGGCGCGCGAGTCGCTGGTCGGGAACAGCCAGTCCGAGGTGAAGGACGCGACGCAGAAGCGGGTCCGCGTCCCGGCGAAGGCCTTGGCGAGCACACCGTCATGGTCGGCGCCGAGGTCGAAATAGTCCATCGCCCGCGTCACATAGAGATAGGAATTGGCGTCGAAGCGCTCGACGAAGCTAAGTCCCTGGTAGCGGAGATAACTCTCGACCTGGAAATCCGCGTCGAAGGTGAAGGTCGGCGCGCTGCGTTCCTGCAGCTTGCGGCCGAACTTTCGGTGCAGCGCCGGCTCCGAGAGATAGGTGATGTGCGCGCCCATACGCGCCACCGATAGCCCTTTGGCCGGGCGCGTGCCCTCGTCGAGATAGCGCCCCTGGCGCCAGTCCGGATCGGCCATCACCGCCTGGCGGCCGACCTCATGGAAAGCGATGTTCTGGGCCGAGTGCTTGGCGGCGGTGGCGAGCGGCAGCGCCGAGAACACCCGCGTCGGATAGCTCGCCGCCCATTGCAGCACCTGCATTCCGCCCATCGAGCCGCCGGCGACGCAGAACAGGCTGTCGATGCCGAGCGAGTCGACGAGATGCGCCTGCGCCCGCACCATGTCGCGGATCGTCACCATCGGGAAGGCAAGGCCCCAGGGCTTGCCCGTCTCGGGATTGGTCGAGGCCGGGCCGGTCGTTCCCATGCAGCCGCCGAGCACATTGGCGCAGATCACGAAGAAGCGGTCGGTGTCGACAGGTTTGCCCGGCCCGATCATCGCCGTCCACCAGCCGCCCTTGCCGGTGACCGGGTTGCGGCTCGCGACATATTGGTCGCCGGTCAGGGCGTGGCAGACCAGGACAGCGTTGGACCGAGACTCATTCAAGGAACCATAAGTCTGGTAGGCGATCTGCCAATGCTCCAGCACCGCGCCGGAATCGAGCTGCAGCGCCTTGTCCGGCCCGAACCGGGCGAGCAGGCTCGACGGCTGGTTGGCTTCGGCCAGCGGGTCGGCGAGAAGGTCGGGAGCTTGCGTCCGGTTCGGCATTCGGATTTGTCTTGTCGTCCGGTCCGTTCGTAATAGCGGACATTACCGATGGCGCGGCTCTTCCCGTCTGTCAACGCGGCGATGCGTTGCGAGCGCTTTGCCAAGCTGGCTTGGCGCGCGTAAGAGGCTTTCCGAACCTCAGCCCTCATCCTGAGGAGCGATCCGCAAGGATTGCGTCTCGAAGGATGTTCCAGCGTGCTCTGGACATCCTTCGAGGCGCCGCTCCGCGGCTCCTCAGGATGAGGGCTGGAGGTTGTTCTTTCCAGAGGTTGGTCAAGCCATCATGACCGAAGCCGCTCCGACTACGCTCGCCGACCTGCGCAGCGAGATCGACCGCATCGATGCGGCGATGCACGGCCTGCTGATGGAGCGCTCGCAGATCATCGAGACGCTGATCGCGATCAAGAAGACGCAGGTGTCCGGCTCGGCCTTCCGTCCCGGCCGCGAGGCCGACATGATGAAGCGCCTCGCCTTGCGCCATCAGGGCCTGCTGCCGCTCGATACGGTCGAGAGCATCTGGCGCATCATCATCGCGACCTTCACCTTCGTGCAGGCGAACTATTCGGTCCATGCCGACATCTCCGGCGGCGATGCGCCGATGCGCGACAGCGCCCGCTTCCATTTCGGTTTCACAGTACCGTTCGTCACGCATGAGGACGCCCGCGCCGTGATCAAGGCGGTGGCGGACTCGGCCGGCGACCTCGGCATCTTCCGCATGGACCTGGGCGCCAGCGCCGGCGTCTGGTGGCGCGACCTGATCGGCGCCGACCAGCCCAAGATCATCGCGCGCCTGCCCTTCATCGAGCGGCCGGACCATCCGGCCGGCACGCCGGTCTACTGCATCGCCAAGCCCCTGACCGACGCCGCCGTGCGCGAGATCGTGCTCTATGCCGCCCGCGTCGAGCGCTGGTCGGAGCAGCTTCGCCACGGCCTTGCCCAGCATCTCGCCGAGGTCTCGGCCAGCGCCGCCGACGGCTCGCATCTGGCGCTGCTGGTGGCCGCCGCCGGTGAAACCCCGGTCGAAGCCATCCGAAGCGCACTCGAACCCGCGGGCCTCAAGGAGCTGACCGAGATCGGTAGCCACGCCGCCCGCTTCGCCTTCAAACCCGTCCGCTGATCATTCCTTCAAGGTCCAGCCCCATGGCTCTGCCCGCTTCCCGCCCCGTTCCGCGTCCCGGCGTCCTCGACATCGAGGCCTATGTCCCCGGCAAGTCCTCGGCTCCGGCCGGCGTCAAGCTGCACAAGCTCTCCTCCAACGAGACCCCGCTCGGCCCGAGCCCGAAGGCGATCGCCGCCTACGGCAATCTCTCCGGCAAGCTCGAGCTTTATCCGGACGGCTCGGCGACAAAGCTGCGCGAGGCGATTGCCGGCCGCTACGGGCTCGATGCCAACCGCATCGTCTGCGGCACCGGCTCCGACGAATTGCTCCAGCTGATCACCAAGGTCTATCTCGGCGATGGCGACGAGGGCGTGTTCACGCAGCACGGCTTCCTCGTCTACAAGATCGCGATCCTCGCCGCCGGCGGCAAGCCGGTGGTCGTGCCCGAGAAGAACCTCACCGCCGACATCGACGCGATCCTCGCCGCGGTGACGCCGCGCACCAAGATCGTCTTCCTCGCCAACCCCAATAACCCGACCGGCACTTATCTGCCCTTCGACGAGGTCAAGCGCCTGCAGGCCGGTCTGCCGCCGCATGTCCTGCTGGTGCTGGACGCGGCCTATGCCGAATATGTCCGGCGCAACGACTATGCCTCGGGCCTCGAACTGGTCGCGACATCAGAGAACGTGGTGATGACCCGCACTTTCTCGAAGATCTACGGCCTGGCGAATCTGCGCCTCGGCTGGGCCTATGGCCCCGCCCACATCATCGATGCGTTGAACCGCACCCGCGGCCCCTTCAACGTCAATGGCGCCGCAATCGAGGCGGGCGTCGCTGCGATCGCCGACGAGGCGCACATCGCCTCGGCGATCGAGCACAACGACAAATGGCTGGCCTGGACCACGGCCGAGCTGGAGAAGCTCGGACTCGCCGTCACGCCTTCGGTCGGCAACTTCCTCCTGATCCATTTCCCCGCCGCCGCCGGCAAGAGCGCCAAGGAGGCCGACGCCTTCCTGACCCAGCGCGGCCTGATCCTGCGCTCGGTCGCATCTTACGGCCTCCCCGATGCGCTGCGCATGACCATCGGCAGCGAGGAGGCCAACCGCCTCGTCGTTGCCGCCCTGGCCGAGTTCCTGGGCAAGGCCGCGTGAGCGCGCCCGACAGTTTTGCGCCGCGCCGCGACGAGCCACTCTTCGGGCGGCTCGCCATCATCGGCATCGGCCTGATCGGTTCCTCGATCGCGCATGCGGCCAAGGAGCTCAACCTCGCCCGCCATATCGTCCTGAGCGACGCCGACGCCGATGTGCGCCGCCGCGCCCGCGAGCTCGATCTCGGTCATGAGGTCGCTGAAAGCGCGGTGGAGGCTGCGCGCGACGCTGACCATGTCGTGCTCTGCGTGCCGGTCGGCGCCTGCGGCGCCGTTGCGGAAGAGATCGCCGACGTCCTCAAGCCGGGCGCGATCCTGTCGGATGTCGGCTCGGTCAAGCATGCGGTGGTGGAGGCGGTCGGTCCGCATCTGCCGGAGGGCGTGCATTTCGTCCCGGCCCATCCGGTCGCCGGCACCGAGAATTCCGGCCCAGATGCCGGCTTTCCCAGCCTCTTCCTCAATCGCTGGTGCATCCTGACGCCGCCGCCCGGGACTGATGAGGCGGCGATCGCCCGCACCCGCCAGTTCTGGGAGGGCATGGCGGCGATCGTCGAGGTGATGGGCTCGCAGCACCATGACCTCGTCCTCGCCATCACCAGCCATCTGCCGCATCTGATCGCCTACAACATCGTCGGCACCGCCGAGGATCTGGCGGCGGTGACGCAGTCGGAGGTGATCAAGTTCTCGGCCGGCGGCTTCCGCGACTTCACCCGCATCGCGGCGAGCGACCCGACGATGTGGCGCGACGTCTTCCTCGCCAACAAGGAGGCGGTGCTGGAGATGCTCGGCCGCTTCAACGAGGACCTGGCGCTGCTCACGCGTGCGATCCGCTATGGCGACGGCGAGACCCTGCACAAGCATTTCACCCGCACCCGCGCGATCCGCCGCGGTATCGTCGCGCTCGGCCAGGAGAAGGCCGAGACGGAGAAGCTCAGGAAGGGCTGAGGGCGTCGGCGGCGATCACGGCTCCGGAGGGCTGTACGGCCGGGTGTGAATTCCCCGAGGCTTCTGGCATCCATCTGCCTTGTCAAAACGGGGTCGGGCTGATACAGCCCCACCCGTCGCCGCAATAGCTCAGCTGGTAGAGCACCTCATTCGTAATGAGGGGGTCGGGGGTTCGAATCCCTCTTGCGGCACCAGCCACCTTTCCCGACACTGCAGTCCGCCGTCGCTTGTAACATTGTGGCGAGGACAGCGTTCCCCAGACCCGCAGCACTCGGCTCGGTCGCGCGGATGGATTCCTCGCGGATTGGCGCTCGGCTCGCGCAGCCGCTGCCTTCGACCGGCGACATCACCGCGCGCCCCGCGCACAGCAGCAACGTCCTGCCTCCTGGCGGTCGGCTGGTGCCAGTCGTCTCCGAGCGTGCCGTGGAGAGGCAAGCGGCTATAGCAATGACGCTATCGACAGTTCGCGCGGCATCGCACGGAACTCACCGTGTTCTCGCTCTCGCCAACGGTGATGACTTCGATCAGGGTGTCTTGCTTCGACTTCCAAACGAACAGGCAGTAGCCTAACCCGGTTCCTGAGCACGAGGCCATCTCTGGCCGTCCCTGGCAGCGATCGTCGCCTTCATAACATTTGTCGGCATCAGGCAGCTTCACGGGCGTATAGCCAAGACCGATCAAGCTGCGCCGGGCCTCTCGGTAAGACGTGCCCTTCGGAAAGTTGGGCAGCCGCTCTGCGGCAATTGATACGGTTGCTCCGATAAGGGCGGCGACCACAACGGCAATCCGGATCATCTGCATCTCTCCATATCAGCCAAAGGCGTGCTGCGACCTGCCTGATACTCGCTATGCATCGACCCTTGAAGGTGGTTCTGCGCGCCCCTCATGGCCCAACGTCAAGACGGAAGGCAACGGCCGCGATGACAGACCGAATCCGCTCCTTCGCCTCGCTGCGGCGCTCGGCGTGTTCCGCGCTGCGAACCCGCGCGGGACCATCTGCCATCGCGATCCGGACCAGCCGTGTCCGAAGACCACCAGGAAGGATCAACGTGGGGAGCCCCCGGAGTGCGAAGGGAGTTGGAGCGCCTTATCGCCGCGGCGGTCTGGCGCGGAAAAGGGGTAAGCTTGCGGCCGGCTTCTTGGTGTCTTGGTATCGGCCTTGTCGCCGATCTATTTTTCCGCAAGAGGCGCAATTCGTTAGGCTGAATGCGCACCTCTTGCGCACCACTTTCTTAAGTCCTCGCACAGAATCAGCGCCCTGGTTTCAGGACGGTCGATAGCGGTCCGTCCGGCTGATCGCCCTCTTGCGGCTGGACGCCCCTTCTACCAGCGTAGAACCCGCGGGAAGACCAATGCGCCGGTCCCGGTGACAGCTACGATCGCGATCGTATACCAGGTCGCCAGGAAAGGCGCCGTGTCGTCCGGGCAGTGCAGGCTGTAGGCGAGGATGGCGAGCCCGGCCGAGGCGAGGCCGGCGCAGGCCCCGGTCAACCTGCCGTCGACCGGTGCGCCGCGGCGTGCCAGCCCGCAGAGGACGACCAGCGGCACGAGCGCGTAGAGCGGGACCGCGACAAGGCACGCACGCCAGTAGCGGCCGAAGATTAGAGTGCTCCAATCTGCAACGGGTGCCTGCGCAAGCGTCGCCAGGGCCCAGGCAACGACGAGCGCGACCGGGAGACCAACCAGCGGCAGCTTTCGCCCCGGCTTCAGCCCTGGCCGCAGGCTGCGCTGGAACAGCACGAGCGCGGTGCCGGCGATGCTGGCGCCGAGTAGCGCCTTGGCGATCACCGGAGACGTCGACCAGGCACCAGCGAAATCCGGGCGCGGCCCCAGGACGATCAGGACGAGCAGGACGGTGAGCGCCAGCGCCGCCAGAGCGCAGAGCCCGGTGGCACGGCGCAACCAGCCGGTGTCCACCGGGCGGTGGCCCGCGGTCATCACGGCGATCAGCTCATCGGTCTGCATGGTTCTCTTGTCCGTTCGGCAGGGAATTCGCTCGGGATCGTCGAAAGGTTACGCGCGGCTTCAATCATCCCGGCCGTTCCCCCCGCCGTGACAGGAACTTCGCCATCGCCTGCAGGCCGCGATGGATCGCGACCTTGGCGGCCGTCTCGGTCATGCCCACCGCACCTGCGGCCTCGGCCACGCTGGTGCCCTGAAGCTTGACCTTGCCGATCAGCGCGCGTGTGCGCTCCGGCAGGGCCGCCATGGCGCGCTCCAGATCGAGCTTTGCCTCCGACGCCGCCCCATCGGCAGGCCCGGCGAGCTGGTAGGCCTCGTCGTCGAGCGGCAGATTGGCGGTATGGCGGCCGGAACGGCGCAGATGATCGACGAGCTTGTAGCGTGCGATCGCATGCGCCCAGGCCGTTACCGGGCTCGTGGCATCGTAGGTGTGGCGCGACAGATGCAGCGCCAGCAGGGTCTCCTGCAGCACATCCTCCGCCTCGCTCGCCTCGCTTCGGCCGGCGCGCGCCAGCATCTGCCTAAGATAGCCACGCAATCGCACGCTGATCGTGTCGAGGAACAGGCGATAGGCCGCCGCATCGCCGGCGAGGGCGGCGAGGAAGATCGTCCGGAGTCGGGTTTCGAGCTCTTGCAGCGACAAGTCTTGCGTTTCTCGCACGGGGGGCGAACTGCCTGTCCGTCGCATGGCGGGGACTGGCTCACAAGCCTGCGAGCGGCCGATGAAGCGCTTGCGCTGGTCCGTTACGCTCGCGCGAGGGCATGCCGGCCCTTGTTCTCCGGGGGACGCAGATGGCCAAGAGGCGACGGCTCGCAGGCGCACTGGCCGGCTTCGTCATCGCGGCGCACGCCGCCGCAGGGGAGCCTGCCTTGCCGCAGCCCGGCGATGCCTGTCCGAAGGATGCGGGCTGCGCTGTTGCGACCGGCAGCTATCGCATCGTCCTGCCGCCGCAAGCCGACAGGGAGCGGCCGCTCGGAGCGATCATGTATTTCCACGGCTATCAGGGCTCTGCAGAAGAGACGATCGCCGATCCCGGCCTGCTCGCCGTCGCCCGGCGCCTCGACGTCGCGCTGATCGCGCCCGACGGGGCCGGCCATACCTGGTCCTATCCCGGCTCGCCCGCCCGCAATCGCGACGAGTTCGCCTTCGTCGGGCAGGTTCTGGACGATGTCGCGGCGCGCTTCCTGGTCGATCCCCGCCGCATCCTGGCGAGCGGCTTTTCGCAGGGCGGCTCGATGGTCTGGTATCTTGCCTGCCGGATGCCGGCGCGCTTTTCCGCCTTCGCGCCGATCGCCGGTGCCTTCTGGGAGCCCTTGCCGGAACGCTGCGACGGCCCACGCCCGCCGCTGATCCACGTCCACGGCACGAGCGATATGACGGTGCCGCTCGCCGGCCGCTCGCTGCGCTCCGGAGCGCGACAGGGCGACGTCTTCAGGAGCTTCGCGATCCTCGCGCCGGGTGGCTGCACGGCGGCCTGGGCTGAAGCGGCTCGCAATGTTTCTCAGAGCAAGGAGCTCGCCTGCCGCATCGCGAGCGGCTGCGGCGGCTCGGCCAGGCTGGAGCTCTGCTTTCATGCCGGCGGCCACTGGGCCGATTCTGCCTGGGTCGAGCGCGCCTGGCGGCTGACAATGCCGGCCGGCCCGCCCATCGCTGCGAGGCAGGGCGGCCTCACGTCTCCGTGATCGTGTAACCAAACCACCTATCCCCACGATCTCTCTCTCAGAACCGCCGCGGCGGCGGAACGGAGAGAGACGATGCGCCATGAACGGATAGCGCCGGAGCCGGCTGGCACCGGCCTCGGGCAGCCCGTCACCGGCGCCGATCTCCTGGCCGCTCAACTGGCCGCGGCCGGCGCTACCCATGCCTTCGGCATCCCCGGCGGCGAAGTGCTGGCGCTGGTCGATGCGCTTGGGCGCGCCGGCATCCGCTTCGAGCTCGCCCGGCATGAGAATGCCGCCGGCTTCATGGCCGAGGGGCTCTGGCATGCGACCGGCGCGCTGCCGGTACTGGTCGCGACGCTTGGCCCCGGCGTCGCCAACGCGGTCAATGTCGTCGCAAATGCCCAGCAGGACCGGGTGCCGCTGATCTTTGTGACCGGCTGCGTCGATCAGGCGCTGGCCGAGAGCTATACGCATCAGGTCTTCGATCATCAGGCCGTGCTGCGCCCGCTCGTCAAGGCGAGTTTCCGTGTCGCCTCCGGCACTGAGGATCTCGTCGTGGCCAAGGCCGTGGCCATTGCCCGGCGCGGCCGGCCGGGGCCAGTTCATATCGACCTGCCGATCTCCGTCGCCGAGGCATGCACTATCCCCCGTGTCGCGCCTATGATGACGTTCGCTGCGCCGGCCATCCCCGCCGACCTGCATCCGGCGCAGGCGCTCATCGCCGCTGCGCAGCGGCCGTTGGTCATCGCCGGACTCGATCTCGTCGAGCAGGAGGGTGGGGCTGCGCTCGATTGCTTCCTCGCCGGTACGGGGGCGCGGCTGCTCACCACCTATAAGGCCAAGGGGCTGGTGCCGGAGGGCGATCCGCGCGTGATCGGCGCCGTTGGCCTGTCGCCCAGGGCGGACGCGATCGTCCGGCCGCTGATCGAGGCGGCCGAGCTGATCGTGCTTGCCGGCTACGATCCGATCGAGATGCGCCAGGGCTGGCGCAATCCCTGGCCGGCCGGCAAGCCGGTCATCGACATCGTCGCCGAGCCGATCCAGCATGGCATGCACGCGTCCAGCCTGCTGCTCGAAGGCGATGTCGGCACGATCCTGACGCGCCTCGCGGATGGGCTCCCGGCAAAGGCGACCTGGCCGGGCGGCGAGCCCGCCGCGATCCGCCAGGCTTTTCGCGCCGCCTTCGCCGCTCCCGCGGCGTGGGGACCGCACGCCGTCTTCGCGACCTTGCGCGAGATCGCTCCGGCCGGCACCGTCGCGACTGCCGATTCCGGCGCCCATCGCATCCTGCTCAGCCAGATCTGGGACTGCGACGGGCCGCGTCGCCTGCTGCAGTCGAGCGGGCTCTGCACCATGGGCTGCGCCCTGCCGCTGGCGACGGGCGCCGCGCTCGGCTCCGGCCGGCCGACGCTCTGCTTCGTCGGCGATGCCGGGCTCGAGATGGTGCTGGGCGAGCTGGCGACCTTGCGCGATCTGCGCCTGCCGGTGATCGTCGTCGTGCTCGTCGACCGGGCGCTGGGCCTGATCGCGCTGAAGCAGCGCCAGCTCGGCTTGGCCCGCGCCGGCGTCGACATCGGCGAGACCGATTTTTCCGCCGTCGCCCGGGCGATGGGCGGACACGGCGTGGCGATCGAGGACCGCGAGACGCTCGCGCGCGAGGCGCAAGCGGCCTTCCGGCGCGACGGCTTCACGCTGCTGGCCTGCCGCATCGATGCTACCAGCTATGAGGGGGCGTTCTGATGGCTGCGCTCCCTGCCGCGACGGCGAAGCGGCCCCGCGACGAGCGGCTCGATCTTTTCCGCGGCCTGACCATGCTGATCATCTTCGTCGCGCATCTGCCGGCGAACAGCTGGAACGCCTGGATCCCGGCACGCTTCGGCTTCTCCTCGGGTGCCGAACTCTTCGTCTTCTGCTCGGGCCTCGCCAGCGCGCTCGCCTTCGGCGGCGTCTTCACCCGGCGCGGCCTCTGGCTCGGCACGGCGCGCATCGCCTACCGGATCTGGCAGGTCTACTGGGCGCAGATCGGGCTGGTGCTGGCGTTGATCGCGCTCGCCGCACTGCTGGACCGGAGCTTCGGCCTCTCCGTCCTCACGCAGCAATTCGCGCCGTTGCTGGCCGATCCGGAACGCGCACTGCTCGGCCTCGCCACGCTGACCTGGCAGCCGGACTATCTCGACATTCTGCCGATGTATCTCGTCATCCTGGCGCTGGTGCCGGTGATGATGCTGGCGCGGCGCCTGCAGGTCGCATTGCCACTCCTGATCTCGATCGGGCTCTACGCCGCGGTCTGGGCCAGGGGGCTCAACCTGCCCGGCAATCCCTGGAACGATGCCGGCTGGTTCCTCAACCCTTTCGCCTGGCAGCTGATCTTCTTCACCGGCTTCTTCATCGGCATGAACTGGCTGCCGGTGCCGCGGCTCGGCGACCGGCGCTTGATGCTCGCGGCCGCGCTCTTCATCCTCGTCTCTGTGCCGTTGTCCTTCTGGGGCGTCCTCGAACAATGGCCGGCGGCTCAAGCTGCCCGCGATCTCATTATCCCCGCCAGCGAGAAGACCGACCTGCACATCCTGCGCGTGCTGCACTTCCTGGCGCTCGCCTATGTCGTGCTGAGCCTGATCGAGCCCTGGCGGGACCGACTCGATCGCGGCGCCGGCCACCTCCTCATCCTGATCGGCCGGCAATCGCTCGCAGCCTTCCTCGCCAGTGTGGTGCTGGCGCGGCTACTGGGCACCGCCGCCGACATGGCCGGCCGCAGCGAGCCGGTGGTGGCCCTGCTCAACCTCGCCGGCTTCGCGCTGATCCTCGCCGCAGCGCTGGTCGTCGGCTGGTTCAAGAGCGCGCCCTGGGCCGGCCCGAGCCCCAAGCCCGCGGCCGAGCGGCAGCCTGATCCGGCAGCGGCCGCTGCGGTGAGAACACGGGTCCGTGAAGCGAGTTGAACGCCACTTGATCGACCCATTGCGAACTCCCTGACGAGCGCCCCTGTTCGGCGCGGTACTGGAGCAGCCCATGTCTTACGCCACGCATCACGACCTCTCCGGCGATCGCATCACCGTTGCGAACGATGCCGCGCGGCTCGCCTGGAACGATACGCTCGAAGCGCTGCTCGCGCACGCCGCCGCCACGCCCGAGCACCTTGCCCGCACTCTCGCCGCTGACCCGGATTTCGCCCTGGCGCATGCCGCCAAGGGGCTGATGCTGCTCTCGCTGGCGCGCAGCGAACTGCTCGGCCCGGCCCGCGACTGCCTTGCCAAAGCCCGTGCGGCGACACGCCTGCGGCCGGTCACCCGGCGTGAGGCGATGGTGGTCGAGGCGCTGGCGCTCTGGCTCGACGCCGCCCCGCGCCGGGCGGCGGAGCGGCTGGAGGGGGTCCTCTTCGCCCATCCCTACGACGTGCTGGCGCTCAAGCTCTCCCACGGCATCCGCTTCATGCTTGGGGACCAGGTTGAAATGCTGACGACCTTGCGCCGTGTCGCGCCCGGCTTCGGCGAGAGCCATCCGCTCGCCGGCTATGTCCATGGCTGCCATGCCTTCGCGCTCGAGGAGCGCGGCTTCTATGTCGAGGCCGAGCGGGCTGGGCGCCGCGCCGTGGCCTTGAGCCCGCGCGACGCCTGGGGCCGCCATGCCGTTGCCCATGTGCTGGAGATGACCGGCCGGGCCGACGAAGGTGTCGCCTGGCTCGGCGACGGCCGCAGCTGGGCTCACGCCAACAATCTGCGCTTCCATATCTTCTGGCATCTCGCTTTGTTCCGGCTGGAGCGCGGCGAGACCGCCGAGGTGGTGCGGCTCTATGACGAGGAGATCCGGGCCGAGTCGACCGACGACTATCGCGACATCGCCAATGGCGCCTCGTTGCTGGCGCGGCTCGAATTCGCCGGCGTCGATGTCGGTAGTCGCTGGGACGAGCTCGCCGTCAGAGCGGAAGGCCGCGTCCATGACGGCTGCCTGGTCTTTGCCGACCTGCACTATGCCCTGTCGCTGCTCGGTGCCGGTCATGCCAACGGGGCTGAGGCCATTGCCCGCGGCCTGATCGCGGATGCGAAGGCCCATCCCAGCGCAGAGCGACGCGACGCAGCTCGCAATGGGGCGTTGGCTGCTTTCGGACTGATCGCCTTTCATGAAGGCGATTATGGCGCGGCTGGCCGGCTGCTCGGCGCTGCCCGTGACGGCCTGCTCGCCGTCGGCGGCAGCCATGCCCAGCGTGACCTGTTCGAGCAGGCCTATGCCGAGAGCCTGATCCGGTCCGGCGAGCACGATCGCGCCGCGATCGTCCTGCTCGAGCGCCTGGCGCGGCGCAAAGGTCACAACCGCTTCGCCAGCCGCCGGCTCGAAAAGCTCGGGCGGCTCGGAAAGACGGCGAGCGGTCTCGTCGCCGCGCTCGCCGTCGCCTCCACCCCGCTCGCCATCGCCCACTGATCCCACGGAAAGGATACGCCATGACCACCGCGACCATGAGCCGGGGCTTCGCGCTGCCCTCCACCCGCACCGTGATCAACCTCGCCATTGGCGGCTTCGCCGGCCTCGGCTTCTGGGAATTGTTCTCGGCGGTGCCTACTGCCTGGTTCGCCGAATATCCGCTGGAGCCGCCGGAGCTGGTGAAGTCACTCTTCGCGCACCAGTTCGGCCTGACCTTGTCGACGCCGACCGCCAAGCTGCTGCATTTCGTCACCGGCTTCCTGTTCTATCCGCTCGGCTACTGGCTGCTGACCCGCTGGGTGAAGAGCTTCGGCATGCCGGCCGATGGCTGGATCTGGGGCGTGATCACCTATTTCATCGCGCTCGCCTTCTTCGCGCCTCTGGCCGGGCAGCACTTCCTGCTCAACGACGTGCCGCGCCTGTCCGCGATGAGCCTCGTCGGCCACGCGATCTACGGCTACCTCGCGGCCTATGTCTTCGAGGCGCTCGAAGCGCGCCGGACCTGAACCAAGGAGGCGACGTCATGCTCGACAGACGCGCATTCATCCATCTCGCAGCTGCGGCGCTCGCCGCCGTCAGGGCTGAGGCGCAAGCGGACACGCCCCAGCCGATCAATACGCTCGGCTCTTCGGATGGGGTCGCGATCCGCGGCTATGATCCCGTCGCCTATTTCCGCGACGGCGGGCCGCGGCCGGGCAAGCCGGAGTTCTCGGTTCGGCATGGCGGCGCCGTCTGGCGCTTCGCCAGCGCCGAGCACAAGGCGCTGTTCGAGGCCGATCCGGAGCGCTATCTGCCGGCCTATGGCGGCTTCTGCGCCTACGGCACCTCGCGCGGCTATCTCGTCAAGATCGAGCCGGAGGCCTGGTCGATCGTCGATGGCCGGCTCTATCTCAACTACGATCTTGGGGTGCGCGAGACCTGGGCGCGCCGGACCAAGACCTATATCGCTCGGGCCGACGGCAACTGGCCGAGGCTCACGCCAAAGGACATCCGCTGAGGATGCGCGGGGCGCGCAGGATCGAGGCCATGCGCGCCCGGCCGCCCGGGATCAGCCGGTCGCTTCTCTGAACAGGGCCTCGGCTGCCGCCTCGGTGAGGGGAACGGGATTGCCGCCGGCGGTCGGATCGACGATCGCCATCTTCGCCAGCCTGCCATAGTCGATCCCGGTCACGCCGAAGGCTTTGAGCGTCTCGGGCACGCCGAGCTCGCGGCGCAGCGTTACGATCCAGTCGAAGAAGGCCTCGAAGCTTGGCTCCAGCCCGATATAGGCGGCGAGCCGCGCGATCTTCTCCTCGATCGCCGGGCGGTTGAAGGTGAGCACATAGGGCATGAACACGGCATTGGTCATGCCGTGATGGGTGTGGTGCACCGAACCGATCGGGTGCGACAAAGCGTGGATGGCGCCGAGCCCCTTCTGGAAGGCGGTAGCGCCCATGGCGGCGGCGGCCATCATCTGAGCCCGGGCCTCAATGTCGGTGCCATCGGCGACGGCCCGCGGCAGGAAGACCTTGCAGAGTCGGATGCCCTCGACTGCGATGCCGTCGGCGAGCGGGTGGAAACCGGGCGCGCAATAGGCTTCGAGGCAATGGGCCAGCGCATCCATGCCGGCGCCGACCGTGACCTTCGCCGGCAGGCCGACCGTCAGCTCAGGATCGCAGATCACGATCTGCGGCATCATCTTCGGGTGGAATATCACCTTCTTGGTCTGGGTCGTCTCGTCGGTGATGACGCCGGCGCGGCCGACCTCGGAGCCGGTGCCGGCCGTGGTCGGGACGGCGATGATCGGGGCGATCCCGCTCGGGTCGGCGCGCGTCCACCAGTCGCCGATATCTTCGAAGTCCCACATCGGCCGGCTCTGCCCGGCCATGAAGGCGACGACCTTGCCGCAATCGAGCGCCGAGCCGCCGCCAAAGGCGATGACGCCGTCGCTGCCGCTGTCGCGCAGGACCTTCAGCCCGTCCTCGACATTCGCCGCCACCGGATTGGCCTGGACGCGGTCGAACAGCGTGACCTTGAGCCCGTCGGCGGCGAGCTGCGCCATGGCGTCCCTGATCATCGGCAGGCCGGAGAGGCCGGAATCGGTGACGAGCAGCGGGCGTTCGATGCCGGCGGCGCGGCAGGCCTGCGCCAGCTCGGCGATGCGCCCGGGTCCGAAGCGGACCGCGGTCGGGTAGTTCCAGTTGCCCTTCAGCGTCACGGGTCGCCTCGTTCAGAATGCGGTGCGGAGATGGAAGGATTTCGGCCGGGTCAGCGTCTCGTAGCCGATGCGGGAGAGCATCGCCCCGCGCCCGGTGTCCTTGACCCCCGTCCAGGCCAGCGCCGGGTCGAGATAGTCGCAGCGGTTCATGAAGACCGTTCCGGTCTCGATCTCGGCGCCGAGGCGCGCGGCGGCCTCCCGATCGCTGGTCCAGAGCGAGGCGGTCAGCCCATAGGGGCTGTCGTTCATCAACGCGACTGCTTCGTCATCGTCGGCGACCGGCATGATGCCGACGGTCGGCGCGAAGCTCTCCTCGCGCATCAATTCCATCTGGTGGTTCACCTCGACGACGACCTGCGGCGCCATATAGGGCGTGCCCTCGTGATCGCGCGGGAACAGGCCGGGATCGATGAGCGCCCTGGCGCCGGCGCGCACGGCCTCCGCGACCTGGCCGCGGGCGAAGGCGGCGGCCTCCGCTTTCACCATCGGCCCCAGCGTGGTCGCTTCGTCGAGCGGATCGCCGAGCACATAGCTCTTGGTCAGTTCGACGAAGCCCTCGACGAACTGCGGGTAGAGGTCGCGATGGACATAGATGCGCTCGATGCCGCAGCAGGACTGGCCGGAGTTGAAGAAGGCGCCGTCGACCAGGTTTTCGACCGCCTGCGCAAGGTCGGCATCGGCCCGGACATAGGCCGGGTCCTTGCCGCCGAGCTCGAGTCCGAGGCCGATGAAGGTCCCGCTCGCTGCCGACTCCATCGCCTTGCCGCCTGCGACCGAGCCCGTGAAATTGACCTGGTCGACGCCGCGGCCGGCGATGATCCGGGCCGTCTGGGCATGACTGAGCGCAAGGTTCTGGAACAGTCCGGCCGGGAGTCCGGCGGCATCGGCCGCTTTCTGGAAGCGCTCGCCGACCAGCAGCGTCTGGGCCGCATGCTTGAGGATGACGGCATTGCCAGCCATCAGCGCCGGCACGACCGTGTTGACCGCGGTGAGATAGGGATAGTTCCAGGGCGCGACGACCATGACGACGCCGAGCGGCTCGCGCGCGATCCAGCGCTCGAACTTGTCCTTGGGCTCGGGCCGCAAGGGCGCGAGGGCGCTCTCGGCGATCCCGATCATGTGGCGGGCGCGCTCCTCGAAGCCGCGCAGTTCTCCGGCGCCATAGCGCACCGGACGGCCCATCTGCCAGGCGAGCTCGGGGACGATCTCGTCCCTCATCGCCAACATCGCATCGACGAAGGCGGAGCAGAACGCGGCGCGGCGGGCGATATCGAGCCGGCGCCAGGCGCGCTGGGCCTCGCGGGCCGCGCTCAGCGCCGCAGTGATTGCGGCATCGCTGGCGACCTCCCTCTCGGCATAGATACGCCCGTCCACGGGCGACACGCAGCGCACTACATCGATCATTGTCGGGCTGTCCGTTTCAGTACCGTTCGAAGCCGCGCTTCAGTTCCCAGTCGGTGATGCGGCGGTCGTATTCGAGCTGCTCCCAGCGGGCGGTGTGGACGTAATGGTCCACCACCTCGTCGCCCAAGGCAGCGCGCAGCATCTTCGAGCCGTCGAGCGTTCCTATCGCCTCGCGCAGCGTGTTGGGGATCTGGCGCAGTTCCGCCCCGCCATAGGCGTCGCCGACGAAGGCCGGCTCCAGCTCCAGCTTCTGCTCGATGCCGGAGAGGCCGGCGGCGATGAGCGCCGCGAAGGCAAGGTACGGATTGAGGTCGGACCCGCCGATCCGGCACTCGATGCGGATAGCCTTGCTGCCGGCGCCGCAGAGGCGGAATCCTGCAGTGCGGTTGTCATCGCTCCAAACGGCCCGCGTCGGCGCGAAGGTGCCGACCTGCTGGAAGCGCTTGTAGGAGTTGATGTAGGGCGCGAGGAAATAGGTGATCTCGCGGGCATGGGCGAGCTGGCCGGCCACGTATTGGCGCATCAGCTCCGACATGCCGCGCTCGCCATTGGGGTCGGCGAAGAGCGACTTCACCCCCTTCGCATCCCAGAGCGAAGCGTGGACATGGCTGGAGGAGCCGGCGAGGTCGTAGCGCCATTTCGACATGAAGGTGACGGCCTTGCCCTGGGCATGGGCGATCTCCTTGATGCCGTTCTTGATCAGCACATGGCGGTCGGCCATGTCGAGCGCGTCGGCATAGCGGACATTGATCTCGGCCTGGCCCGGCCCCCATTCGCCCTTGGAGTTTTCCACCGGGATGCCGCTCGCGTGCAGACCGTTGCGGATCGCCCGCATCACCGGCTCTTCCTTGGTGGTCTGGAAGATATGGTAGTCCTCGATGTAGTATCCGGCGGTCTTCGGCTCCCGATAGCCCTTGGCGTGAATCGCCTCATAGCTCTCGTCGAACAGATAGAATTCGAGCTCGGTGGCGAAATAGGCCTTCATGCCCATGGCCTGCAGCCGCGCCAGCTGCTTCTTCAGCAGGCCGCGCGGGGCGTGCGGTACGTCCTCGTGACTGTGATGGTCGAGCACGTCGGCGATGACCAGCGCCGTGCTGGGCAGCCAGGCGATGCGCCTGAGCGTCGCCATGTCCGGCTTCAGGACGAAGTCGCCATAGCCCTTCGACCAGTTGGCGGCCGCGTAGCCGGGGACCGGCTCCATGTCGATGTCGTTTGCCAGCAAATAATTGCAGGCATGGGTCTCGTCATGCGCGGTTGCGACGAAATGCTCGGCATGGAAGCGCTTGCCGATCAGTTGCCCGGCCATGTCGACCATAGCGACGATCACGGTGTCGATCTCCCCGGCTGCCACCGCAGCCTTCAGGGCCTCGAAGGAAAACGCAGCAGGCATCGGCATCCCTGAAGGCTGGAGCAGCGGAAGCGCAATCGTCGAACGCACAAGAGAAGCCTAGTTGGGGCTGTGCTTGCAACTGTCCCCCAGGGTGTTCGCAGCGGTGCTGAGCAGATTTTTGGCTGGCTATCGGATTCCGACCGATGCGGGATGGAGGCAAGGCCGCCCTTGAGCCGCGCAAAGCGGAGCGGCATAGGCCATCGCAAGGCTCCGGCACTCTACGATCTCTCCGTCACTCTTGGATCGATGCGGGAGCCGCGCAGCTAATGCCGCTTGTCCGAAATGACAGGGGAAGGAGGGATCACGACCTATCCCCAGCCGGCGCGAGAGATTGCCGGCGCCCGCTGCGTCCGAGCGATTGGAGTGACGTGCCTCGAGCGCCAATGGCGACGGGGGCACGGGTTGGGTAAGTGAAGTGGTGGCGGCCTCAGTTGCGGTTCGGGCTGTGGGGCCGCGCAGCAGCAAAAGCTGGGGAGAACTTGGCCGGCGGAGGGCGCCGCGCCCTCCGCCTTGCCTTGACTGGCTAGCTCCAGAAGCCTGCCTGGTGGTCACGCGGAGAGAACGCTTCGGTGGCGTCCTGCTGCTGCGCTTCGTGGTTCTCCTCGTGGTCGTGCTCGGTCTCGAGCGCGCACTCACAATCGTGCCGTTCCAGCATGGATCGCTCCTTTCGAAACGTGGGAGGTTGCTTCAGGCACGAGTTAGATATGAACTATTGCTGCATCGCACAAGCAATCTTAGCGGGTGCGGGATACCCGCCAGCGCATGGAACAAAATCGAAATCGCCCTGAGATCAGCTGCTGTCGGCGTCCTTCGGGCTGGCGATGGTCGCAGATTGCTGTTCCGCGGCGCGGTCGAGGCAGGCAGCCATCTCCGGCGTGCCCCATTTGAATTTCGAGCATTGCTCCGTGCCGACGGTCAGATTCCTCGCGACGCCGCGCGAGCTGTCGCCTCCACTGCAGCCGGCGAGAACGATGGCGATTGCCGCGAGTGCTATGCGCATGGTTGTCCCTCCTTTCGAAGCTGCAAGTCGAGCAGGCGCATGGGGCGATAATTTGATCGGGCCCGCGCATCCCTGCGCGGGCCCGATCATGGGGCGCCATGAGACGGCGCGAAAGCTGCCGGCGGCGATCCCGGCCTATTTCAGGAAGCCGGCCTCGCGGAAGGCCTTTTCGGCGCCCGGATGCAGCGGCACCGGCTGCGTCTTCCAGGCGGTGGCGGGGTCGTAGCGACCCATGGCCTGGTAGATGTTCGCCAGGCGCGGCTTGTTGGCGATGATCGCCTTGGTCATCGCATAGACGAAGTCGTCCGGGAGCTCCGAGGAGACCAGATAGATGTTGCCCATCGAGGAGACCGAGATGTCGCTGCTCTGGAGCTCCGGGAAGGTTCCGGCCGGGATGGTGCCCTTCGAGTAGCCGAACTTCTCGGTCAGGGCGTTCTGCAGCTCGGTCGGGAAAGCGGCGAATTTCACCTTGCGCCGGCCGTCGACGATCTGGCTTGCCAGGCCCGAGGGGATCTCGCCTGCCGTCCAGAGCACGCTGAACTGGTTGTCGTTGAAGCCCTGGATCAATTCGCCATAGGCCGAGATCACCACCTTGCCGCCGCCCGCGCGGATCTTGGCGAAGGAATTGCCGTAATGCTCGAGCGCGCGCTGCAATGTCAGGTGCTCGGAGGTCGCGGCCGAGGTCACGCCGATGGTGAGCTTGGGATCGGCGAGGATCTCGGCGAGCGAGCGCTTCTCCTCGACCGGTACGTAGACCATGAAATAGACGTCGACGCCGGTCGAGCCGAGCGTGCGCAGCTTGTCGTGCTTCTGCTTGTAGGGTTCCTCGCCCTTCAGCGCCGCGGCGCTGAGAAAGTCGATGCCCATGCCGATCTGGCTCAAGCCCGCCTGGATACGGCTGGGATTATCCTTGCCGCCGCCGGGGACGATGCGGATGTTCACCCCCGGCGTCGCCTCCATCACCAGGGTCGAGACGCCGGTGGTCTGGGTGAACCAGGCGCCGCCGGGCGAGCCCGAGGTCCATTCGAGGTTCTTGCTCTGGGCCGTAGCCGGCAAGGGCGCGGCGAGCATGGCGCCGAAGAGCGCCAGCAGCGAGAGACGCGGGAGGAGGCGTGCCATCGGTGAGGCTCCGATCATGGTGAGAGGGATGGTTCAGGCGGTTCGGGCGGCGTCGTCTGCTTCGAACTCGGCGAGCGTCTTTGCATCGGCGGGGTAGAGCCCGACGAGTTGCGCGCCGGCCGCGACCCGCTTCTGCACCCAGAGTTCAAAGCGGTTCTGCTTCTCGCCGCCGGCGGCGATCTCCTCGGCGAGCTCGGGCGGGACGACGAGGACGCCGTCCTCGTCGGCGACGATCAGGTCTCCCGGCCAGATCGCGGCGTCGCCGCAGCCGATCGGCTCGCCCCAGCCGGCGAAGCTGAGACCGCCGATCGAGGGCGGCGAAGCGGTGCCGCTGGCCCAGATCGGCAGGCCGACCTGGCGCAGGCCCGGCAGGTCACGCACGACGCCGTCGCTGACGATCGCCTGGATGCCTTTGAGCCGCAGGCGATCGGCGAAGATGTCGCCGACCGTCCCGGCAGCGGGGTTTCCGCGCGCGTCGATGACGACGATGCTGCCGGGCGGTGCCGCATCGATCGCAGCCGGCAGGGCGCCGGGCCAGCCATAGCTCGCGGGAACCGCCTTGTCGTCGCGGGCCGGCACGAAGCGCAAGGTGAAGGCCGGGCCGCAGAGCGCGCTGTCGCCGACCAGCCGGCGCGGGCCGGACAGATAGCTCTGGCGCAGGCCGTGCTTGATCAACTGGCTCGACAGCGTCGGCGTGCCGATCGCGGCGAGGCGGCCCTGGATGTCGTTTGCCATTGCTCTGCTCAGTCGAAGGCCGGATCGACCGGCACGCGATAGGCGGTGACCAGCCGATTGGTCTCGTTGGCCATTCCGATCACCGCGACGAGCTCGGCGAACATCTCCTCGCTCATCCCGGCCTTCCGGGCGGCGGCGGTGTGGCTGGCGATGCAATAGGTGCAATTATTGGTGACGCTGACGGCGAGATAGACCAGCTCCTTGGTCAGCGGGTCGAGCGCGCCCGGCGCCATCACCTCCTTGATGCTCTCCCAGGTCCGCTTCAGCGTCTTGGGATCGCGGGCGAGGTATTTCCAGAAGTCGTTGACATCCGGCAGGTTGCGGCTGCGCTTGATGTCGTCGATCACGGCGCGCGCTTCGGGCGACGCTTCCTCATAGGAAATCGGCTTCGGCCTGCTGCTCATGCTGCGTTCCTCCCTTGCTCGCTTGGCCCGGCGATGTCGCCGAGGGTCACCGGTTTCACCGGCATGCGGATGCGCAGATGGCCGATCTCGGCCGGCGGCCGTCCGGTCAGGGCGGCCATCGTCTCGGTGATGCTGTGGCCGCACATCCGTCCCTGGCACGGCCCCATGCCGGCCCGCGTGAACGCCTTGAGCTGGTTCGGCCCCTGGCATTGCTCGGCGACGGCGGCGGCGACCGCCCCGCGCGTCACCTCCTCGCAGCGGCAGATGAGCGTGTCGTCGTCGCGGGGCGCGAGGAATTGCGGCGCCGGCCGGTAAAGCGCTTCGAGGAAGGGCCGGATCGCGCTCTCGCGGCGCAGCATGCCGAAAACCGGCGCGGCGGCGCGCTCGGCGGCTTCCTGCGACAGGCGACCGAGATCGGCGCAGGCTGCCAGCGCCGCGATCTCGCCGGTGAGCTCCGCGCTGGCGGCGCCGAGGATGCCGCCGGCGTCGCCGGCGATCAGGATGTCGTCGCGGCTCGAGCGGCCCCAGCGATCGCGCTCCGGCCGCCAGCAGCGCTGGCTCTCGTCGAAGACATGGCGGCAGCCGAGCGCCATGGCGAGATTGACGTTGGGAATGACGCCCTGGTGCAGGAAGACCGTCCCGGTCGCGATCTCGCCGCGCTTGCCGCCGGCCTGCCAGCTGATGCTGCGGACGGCGCTTTCGCCCTCGATCCGCAGCGCCTCGACATGCCTGACGACCTTGATGCCGGCCCGCCTGATCTCCGCCAGCAGGCCGAGGCCCTTGCGCAGATAGGACGGTGCCATCAGCGCGCTCGGCAGATGGCGCAACGCCTTCAGCCTTGCTCCACGTGGCGTCGTATCGAGCAGGGCGGCGACCGGGACGCCGGCACGGGCATATTGCGCGACGATGAGATAGATCAGCGGCCCGCTGCCGGCGAAGACAGCGCCGGGGGCGGCGCTAGCGGCGGCCTTGAGCAGGATCTGGGCGGCGCCGGCCGTCATGACGCCGGGCAGCGTCCAGCCGGGAATCGGGAAGGGCCGCTCCATCGCCCCGCTTGCGAGGATGATCCGCCGCGCCTGCAGGCTTTGCGGGCCGTCCTGCCCGGTGAGGTCGAGTGTGCCCTTCTCCTCCTGCCAGACCAGCGAGCCCGGCCGGTAATCGGCGCCGCAGGCGAGGAAGCGCTCCGCCAATATCCGTCCGGCATTGTAGTCGGGGCCAAGCACCGCAGCGGGTAGCGGCGCCGGCTCGGTGACGGCCCGGAAGACCTGCCCGCCTGGAGCCGGCTGTTCGTCGATCACCGCGACGCTGAGCCCATGCCGGCGCGCAGTGATTGCAGCGGCCATGCCGGCCGGTCCCGCGCCGATGATGGCGAGGTCGACGCTCCCGCTCATGCCTTGCTCCCGATCGCAGGGAGGAGGGCAGCGCCCTGCTGCGGCTCGACGCAGATGCCGGCGCGCACGCGCTCCTGGCAGGCCTGGCGGTTCGGCCGGCCGTCGATGGTGACGAGGCAGTCGAAGCAGACGCCCATCATGCAATAGGCGGCGCGCTCGCGCCCGCCGGCCGGCGTGGTGCGGAACGCCCCGAAGCCCTCGCGCAGCAGCACGGCCGCCAGGGTCTCGCCCTCGGGCGCGCTGACGGCGCGGCCGGACAGGACGATGCCGACCAGAGGCCGGTCAGGCTGCGCGAGTTGCTTGAACATGGAAGCGGGCCGGGGAGAAGGGGAGGGCGATATCGTCGGGTAGCGCGCCGCTGCGGATGGCGTCGGCGAGCGGGCCGGCATGGAAGGGCGCGAGCGTGACTCCGCTATGGACCGAGGTCAGGAAGGCCTGCGGATGGCTGGCCGAGCGCTGGTAGATCGGCTGCCCATCCGGGCTCATCACCCTGAGCGCGCCCCAGGCGCGCACGGCCCGGACATCGCGCAGGAAGGGGAAGACGGCGGTGGCGCGTCGGGCCGTGTCCTGCAGGACATTACGGGTGGTGGCTTCCTCGAAACCGGCTTCCTCAGAGGATTCCCCGCAGATCAGCCCGCCATCGGCTGTCTGGCGGATGAAGCTGATGCCGCGCGGCATGAACGGGCGCAATTTCTCGGTGATCAGGATCTGGCCGCGCACCGGGCGCACCGGCGCTTCCAGTCCGAGTTGCGGCGCGAGGCGCGCATTGCCGAGCCCGGCCGCCAGCACCAGCCGGTCGGCATGGCCCTCGCCGGTGGCGGAGGCGATGCGGAAGCCGCCAGCGTCCGGCGCGATGCTTTCGACCCGCGCACGCGGCAGATAGCGCCCGCCGCGCTTCTGGAAGGCGGCGAGCAGGGCGCGTAGCAGGCGCAGCGGATCGACCATGCCGTCGAGCTTGCAGAAGGTCGCGCCCGCGACGCCGTCGCCGAGCATCGGGAAATCGGCCCGCATGTCGGAAAGGCTCGCCCGCGCATAGCCGCTCGGGATCTGCGAGCGCGCCTCGGCCGCCTCCAGCTGTCCGGCGCGCTTGTCGAGCTCCTCGGGCGAAAAGCAGCAGAAGAAGGCGCCGTCCTGCCGGAAACGCAGGTCGATCCCGGTTTCGTCCGTTAGCTCAGCGGCGAAGTCGCGCCAGGCCAGGGCGGCGCGGCGGGTGAGCTCGGCATAGGGTGGGCTCGCCAGCCCTTTGCCCTGCACCCAGACATTGCCGAGATTGCCGCGGGCGGCGCGGTGCGCGACGTCGCCCTCGTCATAGAGCGCGACGCTTGCCCCGCCGCGCACGAGCCCGAGCCCGATTGCGGTGCCGACCAGCCCGCCTCCGACGATCGCGATCTCGGTTCCCGCCGCCATGCCAGCGCCTCAGCGCTCGTCCTGCCGGAAGCGGCGTGGCCGCAAGCCGGCATGGAACCAGTTCACCAGCGACACAGCGTCATAGACCGGCACACCGAATTTATCGACGATGTCGGCGCTGTAAGGCGTGAGATTGGTGCATTCGGAGACGATCGCGCCGATATTCGGATTCTCGCGCAGCAGCCGGCCGGCCGCCTCCAGCACCTCGACGCGCAGGGTGTCGAAGGGAACACTGTTGTCGCCGTCGCGGATCGAACGGACGAACTCGCTGTCCTGCGGCATGCCGACGACCGGCGTATCGGCGGCGACTCCGACACCCTCGAAATAGCGCCCGCTCAGCGAGGCCGCGTTGTAGGTGAGGACGCCGACGCGCTTCGAGGCCGGGATCAACCGCTCGACCATCGGCACCTGCAGCAGGGCGCTGGTCGCGACCGGCACGGAGCAAAACTCGGCTAGCTCGCGCTGGTAGATCGAAAGGAAGCCGCAGGTGGTGGTGATGCCATCGACGCCAGCGTCGATCAGCTCCTGCGCCGCCGCCTTGAACTTGTCGAGCAGGTCGACATTGTGGAGGTCGGTCATCCGCGCCGGGATCGCGTCATGGACGATGCGGTACTGCACCGGGAAGTTCCAGGTGCCGGCATGGCCGATATCGCCGAGGAAGCGCTCGAAATAGGAGCGCACCATCAGGATGCCGACGCTCACGCCGTAATAGGTCTTCTTCCGCTCGTTCAACGCAGTTCTCCTTCGGCATGGCTGACCAGCGCCGGCTTGAGCGCAGGCGCAGTGCCGCGCGCGGTCGCGATGCGGCTCATCAGGATGGTGGCGCCGACCAAAGCGAGGCCGATCAGCCCGCGCTGCCAGACCGGTACGACATAGGCGAGCGAGCACAGGCTGCCGGCGGTGACATAGGCGAGGCGCAGCCAGATCGGCAGCGGCCCCCAGGTGTAGCCGACGAGGCCGGCCGAGATCAGGATGAGGCCCGTCGACAGCGCGATCGCCGTCGAGACGATGCCGAACAGCGATCCCTCCAGGATCAGTCCGGGCTCGTAGATATAGGCCATGCCGGTGACGAAGCCGCCGAGTGCGAAGCGGCAGGCATACCAGCCCGTCGTCATCGGCGGGGCGCCGGCGATGGTGGCGGCCGCGTCGGCCACGGGCGCAACCGGCGGCGAGGCGTCGGCGAGCACGGCGAAGTAGAAGATGAAGAGATGGATTGCGATCGGCGTCACGCCGTGCTCGGCGATCAGCGGCGCCCCGATCGCGGCGGTAATGATGTAGGCCGGTGTCGTCGGGATGCCGACGCCGAGGAACAGGCAGGTGCCGGCGATCAGCAGCGCCAGCAGCAGCAGCGAGCCGCCGGCCGCGGCCTTGATCATGCCGGTGAAGGCGAGCAGCAGGCCGGTCGCGGTCAGGGCCGCCGTGATGATGCCGGCCGAGGTGACGGCGACCGCGATCATCGAGATCAGGAAGCCGCCATCGCGCAGGGCGATGAAGAGCGCGCGCGGTCCCATGCGGGTATGGCTGCGCAGCGCTGCGATCACGACCGTCGCGATCGTGCTCCAGAAGGCTGCGAGGTACGGCGAGAACCGCATCATCATCATCGTCACCAGCAGCGCGAGCGGCAGGACGAGATGGGCGTCGCGCCCTAGGTCGGACAGGCTGGGCAGCATGTGACGCGGGATCGCGCCGATGCCGAGCTTCTTCGACTCGTAGTGAACCGCGGCGAGGATGTTGACGTAGTAGAGCGCTGCGCCCATCGCCGCCGCGACGATGATCGCCGAATAGGGCACTGCGATCATCTCCGACATGATGAAGGCGGCGGCGCCCATCACCGGCGGCACCAGCGGCCCGCCGACGCTCGCCGCCGATTCGATGCCGGCTGCGAAGACCGGCCGGAAGCCGAGCCGCTTCATCAGCGGGATCGACATCGAGCCGGTGACCACGACATTGGCGACGGAGGAGCCGCTCATCGTGCCGAACAGGGCTGAGGAGATCACCGCGACCTTGGCCGGCCCGCCGGTGAAGCGTCCACCGGTGAGCGCACCGAAATTGCCGAAGAGTCGGCTCATGCCGCTCGCCTGCATCAACGCGCCGAAGATCAGGAAGGAGGCGACGATGGTCGCGCTCATCACCGTCAGCGAGCCGTAGAGCCCGCTGCCGACCGAGAGGAAATTGATCTCGGTGATGTGGGCGAAGGAGAGCTCGCGATAATACCAGGCGCCCGGCAGCAGATGGCAGATCGCCATGTAGGCGATCACCGCGACGACGAGCCCGGCCAGCGTGTAGGAGATCGAGCGGCGGGTCGCCTCCACCACGGTCGCGACCATCATCGTGCCGAGCACATACTGCACCGGTGTGAGCGGATCGATGAAGCTGGTGCGCTCGTAGATCTGCTCCTGGTTCAGGTAGATGTAGACGTTCGGCACGAAGGCACAGATCGACAGCACGAGGTCGAGCACGCTGGGCCGGTTCTTCGGCGAGTGCTCTGTGGCTGGGAAGAGCAGGAAGATCGGCGGCACGAACAGCGCCAGATGGATCGCCGCGAGCTCCAGCGGCTCAGGATAGCCGGTGCCGGCGAACCAGAGATGGACCAGCACCGCGGCCACCGACCACAGCCCGAGAAGGATTCCTGGAACTCCGTCTATCCGCCGCATCGTTCGTTGCCCCCGAGCGCAGCCGCCATGCCGGACATGCACCGACCGAAGCCTGCGAAGGAGCGTCGGACGTGACGCGTCTTCACTTTTGTCGATTGCATGCAATAATCAAGACAGCTAAGTTCCATGTCGTCAATTCTCTTTGACGCGCAATTTTCGGAAAAAATTTCTCCTTACCGAACGGATCGTCCGTTCGAACGGACAACTCCCGGTTGCCTGGAGAGCGGGTATGATCTTGCAGGGAATCGCGGATGCCGGGGAGCAGCGCAGGAATGGAGGCGGGAACGTGACGGTGCCGTTCAGCATGCCGATGCTGGAAGCCTCAGCGCGACGGGTCGCGGCCCAGCCGCTGCCTCAGCAGATCGCCGCGCATTTGCGCGAACTGATCATCCACGACGAGCTGAAGCCGGGCGAGCGGATCCGCGAGCAGCCTCTGTCGCTGGAACTCGCCGTGTCGCGCACGCCCTTGCGCGACGCCCTCAAGATCCTTGCGGTCGAGAGGCTGGTCGACCTGCACCCGAACCGCGGGGCGACGGTCGCGAATCCCAGCGTGGATGAGCTGCGCGACCTGCTGCGGGTCTACTCGACCATGGAGGGCCTAGGCGGGCAGATGGCCTGCGAACGCGCAGTTCAGGGCGATATCGACGCCGCCCACCGCTGGCACCAGGAGATGGTCGGGGCCTTCGAACGGCGTGACAAGCTCAGCTATTTCCGTGCCAACCAGGCCTTTCACCTCGGCATCATCGCGGCCTCGCGAAACGCCTCCCTGATCGAGGTTCACGGCCAGCTCAATCTGCGTCTGCACCGCGTGCGCTATCTCGCGATCATGCAGCAGAAGGACTGGACCTTCGTCAGCAACCAGCACGAGGCGATCATCGAGGCGCTCGACAAGCGCGACGGCGCGCTGCTCGGGCGGCTGCTGGTCGAGCATTTCTCCAGCGCCTGGCGGGCGCTCGACCTGCTCGAAGCTCAGCAGACGAGTGCTGCCGCGCCCGCTGCGGCCGGGCTCTAGCGCGGGAGTAAGAGATGCTGCCGCAGCCGGAACGACAGACGCTGGCGACACATTGGGGCACCTATCGGGTGCGGATGGAGGGGGGCCGCCCCATCGCGCTCGATCCATTCGAGGCCGATCCCGATCCTTCGCCGATCGCCTCCGCGATGCTGGAGGCGCGCACCGCCCCGGCCCGCATTCTGCGGCCGGCGGTGCGACGCTCTTTCCTGGAGCGCGGTCATGCCGCCGGTGGGGAGGGGCGCGGCGGCGAGCCGTTCGTCGAAGTGGGATGGGACGAGGCGCTGGCGCTGGTCGCAGGCGAACTCGACCGGTTGCGCAGCCACCACGGCAATGGCGCGATCTATGGCGGCTCCTATGGCTGGGCCAGCGCCGGGCGCTTCCACCATGCGCAGAGCCAGGTCCACCGCTTCCTCAACACGATCGGCGGCTATACGCGCTCGGTCCAGAACTACTCCTTCGCCGCTGCCGACACGATCCTGCCGCATGTGATCGGCGATCGCAGGGGGCTCGCCAGCGGCCATACGCCCTGGCGGCTGCTGGCCGGCCATGCCGAGCTGATCGTGATGTTCGGCGGTGCCTCGCCGAAGAACGCACAGGTCTCCTCCGGCGGACTCAGCCGCCACGCCTTGCGCGAGGGCATCCTCGCCTGTCGCGATAAGGGGGCGGAGCTGGTCTCGATCAGCCCGATCCGCGACGACACCGCGCTGGAGGCCGGCGCGCAATGGTGGGCGCCGCGGCCGCAATCCGACGTCGCGCTGATGCTCGGCCTCTGCCACACGCTACTGAGCGAAGGCCTGCACGATCGCGACTTTCTGGGGCGCTGCACGACCGGCTTCGACAGGGTCGAGGCCTATCTCACTGGGGCCGCCGACGGCACGCCCAAGACGGCGGACTGGGCTGCGGCGCTCTGCGAGATCCCGGCCGAGGAGATCCGTGCGCTCGCCCGCAGGATGGCGGCGAACCGGACCTTCATCATGATGTCCTGGTCGCTGCAGCGGGCCGACCATGGCGAGCAGCCCTACTGGATGGCGATCACCCTTGCTGCCATGCTTGGCCAGATCGGCCTGCCCGGCGGAGGCTTAGGCTTCGGCTACGGCTCGGTCAACGGCGTCGGCAATGCCGCACAGGAGATCACCTGGCCGTCGCTGCCGCAGGGCGAGAATCCGGTCGCGGACTTCGTTCCGGTCGCGCGCATCGCCGACATGTTGCTCGATCCCGGCGGCGCCTATGACTTCAACGGCGAGCGCCGGAACTATCCCGACATCAAGCTGATCTACTGGGCCGGCGGCAACCCCTTTCACCATCATCAGGACCTCAACCGCCTGGTCCGGGCCTGGCAGCGGCCGCAGACGATCATCGTGCATGAGCCCTGGTGGACCGCGACCGCCCGCCATGCCGACATCGTCCTGCCCGTTACCACCCAGCTCGAGCGCAACGATATTGTCTGCGCCAATCGCGACCTGATGCTCGCGGCCTCGCACAAGGCGGTCGAGCCGGCCGGCGAAGCCCGCGACGACTATGCCATCTTCTCCGGGCTCGCCGCGCGACTCGGCGTCGAAGAGGCCTTCACCGAGGGGCGCGACGAGGAGAGCTGGCTGCGTCAGCTCTACGGGCTGGCTCGCCAGCGCATCGCCGCGGCCAATCTCGACATCCCGGATTTCGACAGCTTCTGGCGCCAGGGCGTGACGCTGCTGCCCGAGCCCGAGGCGGTGAAGCCGCTGCTGGCAGATTTCCGGGCTGACCCGCAGGCCTATCGCCTCGCGACACCGTCCGGGCTGATCGAGCTCTTCTCCGAGAAGATCGCAGGTTTCGGCTACGACGACTGCCTAGGCCATGCCGCCTGGCTGCCCTCGCAGGAATAGTTGGGCGCAGAAGCTGCGGAGCGCTTTCCGCTGCATCTGATCTCGAACCAGCCGGTGACGAAGCTGCACAGCCAGTACGACCATGGCAGCCACGCCCGCGACAGCAAGATCGCCGGGCGCGAGCCGGTGCGCATGAACCCAAGGGACGCCGCGAGCCGCGGCCTGCAGGATGGCGATGTCGTCAGGATCTTCAACGACCGCGGCGCCTGCCTCGCCGGACTGCGCGTGTCCGACGCACTGCGCCCCGGCGTGGTCCAGCTTTCGACCGGCGCCTGGTTCGATCCGTTCGAGCCAGGCCGGCCCGGCAACCTCGACAAGCACGGCAATCCCAATGTGCTGACGCCCGATCGCGGCACCTCGCGCCTGGGGCAGGGGCCGAGCGCCCATTCCTGCCTGGTCGAGATCGAAGCCTATCGCGGGCCGCTGCCCGAGATCACCAGTCATGCGCCGCCGGCGATCCTGCCGGCGGGCGTCGAACCCGCCGAATGAGGATGGCCGTGTCGACCACCGAGATCCGCCGCATCGATTCCAACGGCCGCCGCAGCCGCGTCGTCGTCCATAACGGCACGCTGCATTTCGCCGGTCAGGTCGCCGACGATTTCAGCGGCGACATCGGCCAGCAGACGAGCGAAGCACTCGCCCGCATCGACAAGCTGCTGGCCGAGGGCGGCAGCGAGCGCCGCAAGGTGCTCAGTGCCACGATCTGGCTCAAGGACATGGCCGACTATGCCGGGATGAACGCGGTCTGGGATCGCTGGATCGATCCGGAGCATGCTCCTGCGCGCTGCTGCGGCGTGGTCGAGATGGCCGATCCCGGGATCAAGGTCGAGATCATCCTGACCGCCGCGCAATGAGCCCGCGGGGCGTTGCCGCCTCCGCAGTCGGCTGTAAAGCGGGCTTCCCGGGCCGGCATTGAGCGTTCGGCCCAGCTACCGTCTGCGCCCTTGGCCGTTAGGCGTCGCCACTCGAGCGGGCGCATGGCGACCCCGGGATGGGCGCTCATGCAAACGACGAGCACCGCACGCCGTCAGCGGACGAATTTGATCCCGGCCGGCACGGCGAAGAGGGAGGCCGGCTGCGGCCCGACGACGACGTTGCTGTCGCGGATCACCAATGTGCCTTTCGGATTGCCCTGCTCGTCGGGAATGGTATGCCGCGCCTCGATCAGGACGCCGTCCTTGCGGCAGGTCATCTGCGAAATCTGCTGCTGCTGGCCGTTCACGTCCGCGGTGATGGTGACGAGGACGGTGCCGTCGCCGCGATCCTGCGAGTTCACCTTGATGTCGCGGCGCCGGTTATGGGGCGGAGCGGGAAGCCGCGAGCCAACCTTGGTCTCCGGATTGAACAGCACGGTACCTTGGCCCGGTCCGTTCATGATCTTGACCTCGGGGCCGACCTGACCCGAGCTTTCCTCACGGAGCTTGCCGCCGGAAATGAAGACCTTGGCCCGCAGAGAAGCGTCGGGGCCGGAAATACTGCGATCGGCGCTGTAGGAGCCGGGCGCGACCTTGACGCATTCATTGGCGGTCGCGGTGCTGACGAAGGCGACCGGGCCGCACAGCACCAGCATGGCAGGAAGTGCGCAAATGTGTCTTGCAATCATGGCTGTCCTCATCGCAGGGCTGGGGGCAGGCGCTCGAAACCCCGCAGCATGACGTCGCCGACGATCCGCGAGACCGATGTGCCGTCCCGGACGGCCGACAGAGCGGTGCCCGTCGGCAGGTCGGCCTTCCGCCTCGCGATCGCCAAAGCCTTGCCGGTATATTGTGACCGAAGATCGGCCTGCGTCAGCACAGTCTGGCCAACGATCGAATCGGCCATGTAATAGACCTCGGAGACCGCTCGGCGCAGCACGCTGAAGTGCTGGAACTTGCCTTTGTCGAGATGCAGGATCACCGGCGCCGCCAACTTCGGCAAATCCTCCAGCGCGATCTCTGCCCCGGCGGCCTGGAAGCCCAGCTTCTTCGCCGCGAAGATCAGATCGTCGAAGGAGACGCCGTTGCCTTCGCGATTCTTCCACTGTTCGGCAGTATAGCGCGAGCGGATGATCTCGAGCGCCTCGATCTCGGTGGTCGGTCGGTCCCAGTAATACGTCAGGATGGTCGCAATTGAAGCGGCGCCGCAGGTGAAGTCGGCGGTCTGGCCGACGACGCCATCGAACCGGCGGTCGAGGAAGGTTTTCGGTCTGCGAACCGAGCCTTCCTGGACCGGAGCCTGCTCGGCCCTCGCCGGAAGGCCTCCTGCGAGCGAGGCGCACAAGGCGCCGCCGCAACCGAGGAAGCGGCGGCGTGTCGGGGCAGGGCGCGGCATGGCTGCCGTCCTCAGAAGCGCTTGCGCAGGGAGAGCGAGAAGGCGGCGTCCGGTGCGTCGTCGGTTAGGCCCAGCGTCACTGCTGGCTCGAGCCAGAAGTCCTGGCCTAGCCGCTGGATCAGCGTGAAGCGGGCTGTCAGGAGTTCGTTGACCGAATTGGCGACGGGTACGCCACCGACCTTCATCCGCTCCGATAATGCGCCGTTGAACGAGACGCCGAGCGTGGTGCGTTCCGAGACCGCGAAGCCGAAGCCCATATTATAGGTGATGCGGTAGCCGGGTTCGACCTTGATGTCGTTGAACGTCTTCGGAATCGCATAGTCGGCGCCGATACCGAAGAACAGGATCAGCGGGTCTACGGTCTTGAAGAACTGGAGCGAGCCGCGCGGCACCCAATGGCCGCTCGATTGGTTCAGCGTCAGCGGATCAGTCGGGATCACGCCCTGCCGCAGGTTCTGCAGGTCGTAGGGCGCATCGCCGGTCGGGATCGACAGGCCGAGCGTGAGCGCAGCGCCGGGATACCATTCGCCCTCGCGCCAGAGATTGGCGGAAGCCTGGACCGAGATGTCGCTGAGGCCCGAGGTATTGCGGACGATGGTCTGGTTGAAAGCGTTCGTGCGCCGCTGCGATGCGAAATACGGGATCGACAAAGCGAGTTCGACATCGTTGGCGATGCCATAACGGAACGTCGTGGTAGCGCGGAAGCTGCGATCGTTCTGGACGAAGCTGGTGGCGCGCCCGTAATCGAAGCTTTGCGAGACCTCGAACTTGTTGCTCTGCAGGGTCGGGATGTTGTCGCGCGCCAGGAATGCCTCCTGCGCGACGGTGCTCTTCTGCTGGCCGGGCTGCTGCTGCGCGCCGCCCTGCGTGCCTTCGGCCGCCGACGTCCCCGCCGCGGCCTGCTGCCGATCGGCGCCGCGATCCCGCAATCCGGCCGGTTTGGCCTTCTCGCGCTTGCTGACCTCGCCCTCGAGCAGTTTCAGGCGTGCTTCAAGCTGTTGGATTCGCCGCTCAAGCAACTCTTCCTTCGATTGAGCAAAGGCAGAAACGCTGGCGGTCATCAGAACCGCCAGCGAAACACCGACTGAACGCGCCGCAAGGCACGCTGTGCTAATTGATGTTCTACGCAACAATCCCAATCCCTATCCACCGGGCAGGCCGGAACCGATTGCAACAAGCCGGATCAGCCGAAGCGATCCGGCCTGTCGGTGGAGTGATTAGGCATTGTAGTATTGATAATAGTAAGCGTTGTAGAGATATTGAGTGGCGTAGTAGGAATAGTAGTAGGCACTATAGTAATAGTTGGCATTTGAGTAGGCGTATCCGTAGTATGCATAATAATTCGCATAGTACGAATAATAATAGCCGTAATATCCATAGTAATCAGCGTAGTAACCCTTGCCGATAACTTTCTTGTTGGCGTCTGGCGATAGTATTTTTGCGCTGGCGTTGCCGAAAACCTGGGCGGTGTCGGCGGCGGCGGGAGCGGCGCTGAGTGCGAGCGCTGCGGCGGAAGCGAGCAACAACTTCTTCATCGAGGGTCCCCTTGCTGTCACGACAGGCGAGAATGGTCCACCTTGCGACAATTGGGTACACCGCTGACGTTGCGGCGTCAAGCAATGAATCTGGCATAGGAAAGATTTGAGCAGGTTCGTTGTCTTTCGCAAAAAGGAAAGCGCTATAAAAATTGAATTCAGTGAAGTCTTATGATTTAAAAATTAAATTTACAATAACGAGTTTCACCTAAGCGGTGTTAAATGAAGGTCAACATGAGTTATTATTACTAAATTAGAAAAAGTTACCTCTAGGGAATAGATTTCGTAAATCTGCTCATATTCTTATTTTCGGGTGACCTGCAGGTTTTTAGCTGAAACATCATGTATCAGGTCGTACCGATCATGCGGAGCATCGAATGGCATGACGAGCAGCGCGCTTCCTTGCTCTGCTTCTGGTTCCATATTGGCATTGGCCGATCCGCTTACGCCGCCTACGGAAGCAGGACTCTCGATCATCTCTGAGCTGCGAGCGGGTTGTGGCAGACGGGATTTCTCTGTTCAGCAGCGAGCTGCGACCCTCGACGATATTCTCTGTTCCGTTGCGACGGCGTGCCGACTTTCGAGGGGCGCGGGCGCTACTGCGCCTCCAGCACCAGCTCCAGCGTCATCAGCACCGGGTTCTCGCCGCGCGCGAGCGCGCCCTGGGCCATGCCGCCGGTATAGTCGACCAGCACGATCGCGAGAGCTGCTTCCAGCTTGCCGTCGGCGCCCGGCGCGACATGGCCTGCGGTGATCGCGATCTCGGTGGCGAAGGGCTCGATCGAGCGACCGTCGGCGAAGCGCGCGCCGATGGTCGAGCCGACGCCGCCATGGATGACGGCGTGAGCGATATCCCGCTCGGCGCAGAAGTCTTCCAGTGCGGTGAAGACGTCGCGGTTCGGCCGCAATCGCAGCACGAAGAACCGTCCGCCGGCCTCAGTATCGCCGCTCGGCCGCGCGGCCGGCATGAACAGTTTGAAATTGGTCTCGGGATCATGGCTGGCGACGAAGCCGGCGCCGTCCACCCCGACTGCATCGACTGTGACGGGCTCAGCCAGGAAGCTCTGGTCCGGCAGGATATGGCCGCCACTGTGCCGGCCATCCGCCTCGCGCCAGAGTGCGTGCCCGTGGAAGAACGGCGCGCCGTCACGCTCGCCGAAGGTCAGCGCGCCCGTTTCGATCCGGGTCACGCCATCAGGCCGGAAGGTCTCGCTGTAGAAGGCGGCGTGCTCGGGCGTCGCCGAGAGCGCCGGCATGACATAGGCGAAGGGCGCGAGCGCGAGCCCGGCCGGCAGGCGCAGCACGCCGCTGGAGAAGCCCTGCGCGGCGAAGGCTTCGGCGATCGCGTCAAGCAGAAGGCCGGGTTTCAGCTCCAGCGTGAGCTTGTGGCCATGCCCCTCGGCCCACTGGATGCGCTCGGGATCGGCCGGGCCTGGCTGCTCGATCGTCCTCACGCCGAGGCTCCGGGCGTGCGGACGAAGTCGAGCAGGCCGCGTTTCTCCAATTCGTCGCGCACCAGTCGCTTCGGCACCTTGCCATAGCCTGATTTGGGCAGCTCCTCGAAGAAGAAGAAGCGCTTCGGCATCTTGTAGCGCGGGATCTTCTCGGCGAGGTAGCTCGCCAGCTCGTTCTCGTCGACAGGGCCGCGCGCGACGCAGACGGCGACGCCGATCTCGCCCCAGACCGCATCGGGCACGCCGAGCACGGCCGCTTCCGCGATCGCGGGATGGGTCAGGAGCTTCTCCTCGATTTCGCGCGGATAGATGTTCGAGCCGCCGGAGATGTACATGTCCGAGGCGCGGCCGGTGATGTAGACGAAGCCCTCCTCGTCCATATGGCCAAGATCGCCGGTGCGAAACCAGCCATTTCGGAACGATTTCGCATTGGCCTCGGGGTTCTCGTAATAGCCGGCGAAGACGGCCGGGCCGACCACGCAGATCTCACCGGTCTCGAAGGGCTTGAGCTCGTCGCCCTCGTCGCTCTGGATGGAGACCTGGATGCCGGTGCGTTCGATGCCGCAGCTGCCGATGCGCGCTCCGGGTCCGTCCTCTTCCTCGTGCAGATGTGTCGGCAGCACGGTGATGTTGCCGGTGACCTCGCCGAGGCCGAAATACTGCACCAGCACCTTGCCGAGCTTCTTCAGCGCCGTCTTCTGGTCCTCGCGATACATCGGCGCGCCGGCATAGATGACATGGCGCAGCGAAGAATGATCGTGCTGGTCGACGGCCGGGTGCTCGACCAGCATCTTCAGGATGGTCGGAACGGTGAAGATGTTGGTGACGCGGTACTTCGCGATCAGCCGGAAGGCCTCGTCGATGTCGAAGCGCTCGGTCGGCAAGAGGATCGAGGGCGCGCCGCGGGCCGACAGCACGAGCTGGTGCACGCCGGCGCCATGGGAGAGTGGCGCGACCACGAGCGAGGCGTCCTGCTCCGTCGAGCCCGGCACGAGATCGGCGAGGTGGTTGGTGATGACGAAGCCCATCTGGCCATGGGTCAGCACCGCGGCCTTGGAGCGCCCGGTGGTGCCGGAGGTGAAGAAAAACCAGCAGGGATCGTCGCGGTCGACGACGGCGTCCGGCACGCGTTCGCCCTGATGCGCAGCGATAGCCTCGGTCAGCGAAGTTTCGCCAAAAGCGCCGGCCCCGATCCGCCAAGTGAATGCGAGCGCCTTGCTCTCCTTGGCGACCGCCGCAGCATGGTCGGGGAAGTCGCCATGGCAGAGGAAGCCCTTGGCGCCCGAGGAGACCGCGAGATACGCGACCTCGTCCGGCATCAAACGGAAATTGGTCGGCACCCAGACCGCGCCGAGCCGGAAGGCGGCGAACATCGAGACGAACATCTCGTCGCAATTCTTCGAGTGGACGAGGATGCGGTCGCCCTTGCCGATGCCGCGCGCCGCCAGGGCAGCGCAGAGCGCGTGCGCCGCCTCATCAAGCTCGGCCCAGCTCCATTGCCGTTCGCCCCAGATCAAACCGGGCCGGTCGCCGAAGCGGCGCGCATTGCGCGTCAGGACATGCGCGAGGTTCATCACCCGCGTCGTCACCGGCACCAGCCCGCCCGCCGGGCCGGCCTTCGCTGCGTTCGTCGTCATGACGTCGTCTCCGCTGTGCTGATCTCGTCCTGCACCGGCTTGCCCTGTCGTCGGTCGAGCATGCTGGCGATCTTTGCCTCGACCTGTCGGGCCTCGTGACGCAGCAGGGCGGCGAGCTCTTCCTGCCGCTGCTTCTGCATGCGCGAATCGATCGCGGCGATGCTGAGCGCGCCGGCGACGCGTCCGTCGGGGTAGCGCACGGCGACGCCGATACCCCATGAGTTGGTGACGATCCGGCCGGGGTTGAGGGCGAAGCCCTGAGCCCTGGCGAGGGAAATGTCGGTGATCAGCTGTGCCGGCGAATAGGCCGGGTAGCGCGCGGCGAGCACGGCACGATTGGCCTCGATCATCGCCGTGGCTTCGGCATCCGGCATCAACGCCAGCATGGCGAGCGAGCCGGCGCCGACGCCGAGCGGGTGCTGGTCGCCGGCCTGCAAGGCGTGCGTGCGCACCGGCCAGGTGCCTTCCTCGCGATGAAGGCAGATGGCGAAGCGGTCGCGCCGGATCGAGAAGAAGCTGGTGTCCTGCGTCGTGTCGGAGAGGGCATGCAGGCTCGCCATGGCGAGGTCGAGCAGGCCATGGCGCTGGCCCGAGAGCAGGCCGAGCACGAAGGCCTCCTCGCCAAGATGATAGCGCCGGGTGCGCGCCTCCTGCTCGACCAGGCCGGCCCGCATCAGCGCCAGCAACAGGCGCCGGACGGTCGGCTTGTTCAGCCCGCTCTCCCCAACGATCTCGCTGAGGGGCAGGCCGGAGGCGCTCTCACGGCCGACGAGCGCCAGCAGTCGCAAGGCGCGGTCGACGCTTTGCGAGCCTGACAGATCGGGCGTCGGCATGATCTCGGGCTGCATTTCCTCTACCGTGTCGGGTCCATGATGCGGACCTCTTTTCTGCTCTGAAGGTGTAGATGGCAGGGCCGGCGATTGCAACAGCAGTCGATCCGTGTATGTTCCAGCCGGAACGAGCGAATGAATTCGCCATAATGTGGACCCGTCGGATCGGCGGGTGGATGGGAGGAGCGGCCCGGATGGCCGAAGCAAGCAGGAGCGCCGCCGCCGGCGCGCATGCCAGCGATGGCGTCGCCGCGGTCCTGGAGAGCCTCGACCACGCCCCAAAGCGTGTCGGCTCGGCGCTGGTGCGCCCGCTCGAAATCGTCGCCGCGTTGCTGCTCGTCGCCATCGTCACCTTGCTGCTTGCCGGCGTGACCTCGCGCTATCTCCTGTCGATCCCGGTGGTCTGGATCGACGAGGCCGCCTCGATCTGCTTCCTCTGGCTCGCAATGCTCGGCGCCGCCATCGCGATCGACCGCAACGAGCATCTGCGCCTGACCCTGTTCGTCGGCATGCTGCCGGAACGCTTGCGTGGGCTCGCCCATGCCTTCGGCCTGCTCGCGGTCGCGACCTTCCTCGCGGTGATGACCTGGCCGGCGATCGATTATGTCATCGAGGAATCCTACGTCACCTCGGCGGCGCTCAACATTCCCTCGAGCTACCGCGTCTCGGCGATCGCCTTCGGCATCGTCGCCATGCTGGCGCTGGTGCTGACCTATGCGGTGCGCACCTGCACGCTGCGCGATCTCATGATCGCGGCCGCGGTGATCGGTCTCGTCGCGGCGGCCTTCTTCCTGCTGACGCCGGTGTTCAAGACGCTCGGCTACGTCAACATCGCCATCTTCCTGCTCGGCGTCGTCGGCCTCTGCCTCGTCGCCGGCGTGCCGATCGCCTTCTGCTTCGGGCTGGGCGCGCTCTGCTTCCTCTCCTTCAGCACCAGCGTGCCGATCTTCGTGATGATTGGGCGCATGGATGAGGGCATGTCGAGCCTGATCCTGCTCTCGGTGCCGATCTTCGTGCTGCTTGGCTGCGTGCTCGACTCGACCGGCATGGGCAAGGCGATCGTCGACTTCCTCGCTTCGCTGCTGGGTCATGTCCGCGCCGGCATGTCCTATGTGCTGCTCGGCTCGCTCTTCCTGGTCTCGGGCATTTCTGGATCCAAGGTCTCCGACATGGCGACGGTAGCGCCGGCTTTGTTCCCGGAGATGAAGCGGCGGGGCTACCAGCCCAAGGAACTGATCGCACTGCTCTCGACCGGCGCCGCAATGGCCGAAACCGTGCCGCCCTCGATCGTGCTGATCGTGCTCGGCTCGGTCGCCGGCGTCTCGATCGCCGGGCTCTTCACCAACGGCCTCGTCGTCGCGACCGTGCTGTTGCTCGTGCTCGCGATCCTGGCGCGCTGGAAGGCCCGCGGGGAGATGCTGAAGGGCGTGCGCCGTGCACCTTTCGCAACGATCTGGAAGACGGCGCTGGTGGCGGCGCCCGCCCTGGTCCTGCCCTTCCTGATCCGCAGCGCCGTCGGCGGCGGTGTCGCCACCGCGACCGAGGTTTCGACCATCGCCGTGCTCTACGCGCTGATCGTCGGCATCGTGCTCTATGGCGGCATCAGCTGGCGCACCTTCTACGGCATGCTGGTCGAGACCGCGGCGCTGTCGGGTGCGATCCTGATGATTTTGGGCACCGCCTCGGCCATGGCCTGGGCCCTGACGCAGACCGGCTTTGCCCGCGACCTCGCCACTGCGATGTCGCATCTGCCTGGCGGCTGGATCAGCTTCATGGCGGTGACGATCGTGGTCTTCATGATCCTCGGCTGCGTGCTCGAGGGCCTGCCGGCGATCGTGCTGATGGCGCCGCTGATGTTCCCGATCGCCAAGAGCCTCGGCATCAACGACGTGCATTACTCGATGGTGGTCGTCACCGCGATGAACATCGGCCTGATGACGCCGCCGGTCGGCATCGGCTTCTACATCGCCTGCAAGATCGGCAATGTCGAACCGGACGAGGCAATGGGCGCGATCTGGCCCTATCTGCTGGCCCTGCTCGCCGGCCTTGCCATCATCGCCTATGTGCCCTCCTTCTCGACGATGTTCCTGTGATGGGCAGGGCCGATTCGTCGCCCTCTCCTGCGAGCCCTCATCCTGAGGAGCCATGCCGGAGGCATGGCGTCTCGAAGGATGTTTCAGATGTCTGCGGAGCCTCCTGGAGCATCCTTCGAGACGCCGCTCCGCGGCTCCTCAGGATGAGGGCTGAATGGGGCATGCTAGTTCGGTATGGCCGCCAGCCATCGCGATCAGTTGCCCAAGCGGTATGTGCCGCGCCAGCATGACCAAAACGCCTTCACGCGCCCGCTCAGGGGCGCGCAGACCATTGAAGAACCTTCAGGGAGGAAAGACCATGTCCATCTCACGCCGCACGATCCTGCAGGGCGCGACCGCTGCCGCCACGATCGGGACCTTCTCGATCGCCCGCGCCCAGACGCCGGAATTCACCTATAAATACGCCAACAATCTGCCGGTCTCGCACCCGATGAATCTGCGCGCCACCGAGGCGATGGAGAAGATCAAGGCCGAGACCAATGGCCGCGTCGTCATCCAGATCTTCCCGAACAACCAGCTCGGCTCCGACACCGACATGCTGAACCAGGTCCGCTCCGGCGGCGTCGAGTTCTTCACGCTGTCGCCGCTGATCCTGTCGACGCTGGTGCCGAACGCCTCGGTCAGCGGCATCGGCTTCGCCTTCCCGAACTATGACGCGGTCTGGAAGGCGATGGACGGCGAACTCGGCGCCTATGTGCGCGGCCAGATCGCCAAGGCGAACCTGCACGTCATGGACAAGATCTGGGACAACGGCTTCCGCCAGATGACCTCGTCCAAGGGCCCGATCGCCAGCCCGGCCGACCTCAAGGGCTTCAAGATCCGCGTGCCGGTCTCGCCGCTCTGGACCTCGATGTTCAAGGCCTTCGATTCCGCTCCGGCCAGCATCAACTTCGCCGAGGTCTACACCGCCCTGCAGACCAAGATCGTCGACGGCCAGGAGAACCCGCTTGCGATCATCGCGACCGCCAAGCTGTTCGAGGTGCAGAAGTATCTCTCGCTGACCAACCATATGTGGGACGGCTTCTGGTTCCTGGCCAACCGCCGCGCCTGGGAGCGCCTGCCGCAGGACCTGCGCACGATCGTCGCCAAGAACATCGACGCCGCCGCTTTGCTGGAGCGCGCCGACGTCGCCAAGCTCAATGCCGGCCTGCAGGCGGAGCTGACGTCGAAGGGCATGGTCATCAACGAGACCAAGGCCGACGACTTCCGCGCCGCACTGCAGAAGGCAGGCTTCTACGGCGAGTGGAAGGGCAAATACGGCGACGAGGCCTGGGCGATCCTGGAAAAGGCAGTCGGCGGCAAACTCGCCTGATCTGGCCTTCCTCAGCCGTCATTCCGGGGCTTCGCGATAGCGAAGAGCCCGGAACCCAGAACCGATATCCTGTCGAAGAGAGGCTGTCGGCTGCCGAGGACGGACATCGGTTCTGGATTCCGGGCTCAGGCCTTTGGCCTGCCCCGGAAAGACGGAGCGGTTCGGGCGCATGCCCTGCTGCGCTTCTCACCCGCCCTTCTTCGCACTCTTGCCAGGTTCGCTGAAGTCGAGCTGCTTCTGCAGGCCGAGCTGGACCACGAAGGCCGGGACCGCCTCCAGCCCGGTATCCTTGGTCTTGCGCCAGGCCGCCGAGGCGGTCGCGGTCATGCCGTTGCCGAGGCCGCGCGCATAGTCGAGGCCGATGCTTGAGGTCCGCGTCGTCGCGTCGAGCCCGAGATAATCCTCCAGCTTCTGCCGGACGGTGAGGGAGAGCGCGTTGGTGTCGTTGAAGCGCGCGGTGAGCTTGCCTTCGTGCTGGGTCACGAGATTGATCACTGCGAAGGGCAGGGTGGTGTCCTCGACCGTGCGCCCCGATGACAGGTCGAGCGTCAGCCAGTCATAGGGAACGCGGAGCTTTGCCGTATAGAGCAGCTTCTTCTCGTTCTCGAATTCCCTGTCCGGAAAGATGACCTGCAGCGGCGAGAGCGAGGCCTCGAAGCTTGCCCCCTTCAACGCCGTCGAGACGAACAGATTGGGCTGCAGCCGATAGTTGTCGCGGCGCATGCCGAGATAATCGGTGCCGTTGGTGAAGCGGGTGCTCGACGTCGTGAAGGAGACGCCGATCTCGGTCTCGCCCTGGCGCCAGGCGATGCCGGGCGTGATGCCGAGCGTGGCGAGGTTTTCGTCCTGCGGCAGGAAGTCGCCATTGGCGAAGACGTTGCGCTCGTTCAGCGCGGCGAGCCGCGCCTCGCCATTGGCGAAGAGGCGAAAGGAGCCGAGGCTGAGATTGAGGCGCTCGCGCCAGGTCAGCGCATTGCGCCGTCGCGACCAGCTCTGCTCGTTCTCGATCGCCAGCGATGATTGTAGCGAAAGGGTCTCGCTGATTCCGGTCGTGTGCTTCAGCGTCAGCGCATGCGAGCGGCTGGCGGCGAGCTGACGCGGGTCGTACTGGGTATCGACCAGCAGCAGGTCGAGCCCGTAGCCATCCTGCGCCGTGCCGCGCAGATAGTTCCAGCTCGCGAAGCCGGTCAAAGTCGGGCTGCCCTTTTCGCCCTTGCTGTTGGTCGGGCTGGAGTCGAAGCCACCCCGCAATCCGACCACCGCTGTCGAGGCCAGGGTCTCGGCCGGCTCCTCTGCGGCGATGACTGGCAGGGCTCCGACCAAGACATAAAAGAGCACGAAGACTGACCTGGCAACACGCATGGACATCACCCCTCTCAGTTGAGAGTAGATGATCGTACCTAACAACTTGTTAATATAGCCGAGATATCGATCGTAATCGCAAGCATAGACTCGATGTAATATAATTTTATCTGCACGATGTTCGTGATTGTATTCGGGCGGTGCGCGATTAAGGCTAGCAAGTATGGTTAACAATGCGTTCAGGTTGCGATAAAAACAAAACACAACCAAAACGTGTGTGTCGCTTCGATACCCGGAGCGAGTGCAGGGAGAGAAAGATGAAATACGCATTTGTTCTTGCTTCGATCGCCGCCTTCTCGGTCAGCCCGGCCTTCGCCGGCGGTCACGGCGGTTCCGGCAAAGGTGGCGGCCTTCTCGGCAACGTCGTCACCACCGTGGCGTCGGTGACGACCGCCGTCTCCAACGTCAAGGTGCTCAACAACGTCTCGGTGCTGAGCGGCAACGGCATCCTGAACGGCAACAAGGTCAGTGTCGGCCGTGGCGGCATCGGGATCGGCAACGGCGGGCATGGCTGCGGCTGCAACTGATCTTGCGGCGGAAGCCGGTTGGAACCGCGCGCTGGCCGGCTGGGGAGAGGGGCGTTCGTCGCCCCTCTCTTCCCGTAGGCATCGTGATCTTGTCTACCTGCCGACCGGTAGGCTAAGCTCCAAGGAGACAACGGAGCATGATGGCGGCGATGGACAGTTTCGATGCGGTCGGCGGCGGCACGCTCCGTTCGCCCTATTTCGGCGAGGAGCACGAGGCGCTGCGCGACCAGCTGCGCCGCTTCGTGACGAACGAGGTCAAGCCGCACGGGCTCGCCTGGGAAGAGGCGGGCATGGTACCGCGCCAGGTGCTGGCTCGCATGGGCGAGCTCGGCTTCCTCGGCATTCGCTACCCCGCCGAGTACGGTGGCTCGGAGCTCGATACGCTCGCGACCGTGGTGCTCGCCGAGGAGCTCGGTCGCTCGACCTTCTCCGGTTTCGCCATCACCGCGCTGGTCCATACCGACATGGCCTCGGTCCATGTCTTCAATGCCGGCAGCCAGGCGCAGCGCGAGCGCTGGATGCCTGATATCGTCGCCGGCAAGGTGATCTGCGCCATCGCCGTCACGGAGCCCGATGCCGGCTCGGACGTGAAGGGCATTCGCACCACCGCCCGGCGCGAGGGCGATTCCTACGTGCTGAACGGCGCGAAGATGTTCATCACCAATGGCGTCCATGCCGATCTCTACTGCGTCGCGGCCAAGACCGATCAGTCTGGCAAGCCCTCGCAATCGGTCTCGATGTTCCTGGTCGAGAAGGGCACGCCGGGCTTCCGTGTCAGCCGCGCTCTCGACAAGCACGGCTGGCGCTCCTCGGATACGGCCGAGCTCGTTTTCGAGGAGTGCCGGATTCCCGCCGAGAACCTGCTCGGCGGCGAGGGGCGCGGCTTTTACGCGATCATGCGCAACTTCCAGAACGAGCGCACGGTGATCGGCGCCATGGCGATGGGCGAGGCGCAGGCCGCGATCGAGCTGACGGTCGACTATGTCCGCACCCGCACGGCCTTCGGCACCCCGCTCTGGCAGAAGCAGGCGATCCGCCAGAAGCTCGCCATGCTCTCCGCCAAGGTCGAGGCCGGGCGCCAGCTCGTCCACCACGCCGCCTGGCTCGACGCCCGGGGCTTCGACGCGACGCGCGAGGTCTCGATGGTCAAGGCCTATTGCGGCGAGCTGGTCAACGAAGTCATGTATGCCTGCGTCCAGTTCCATGGCGGCATGGGCTTCATGCGCGAGAGCGCGATCGAGCGCATGGCCCGCGACGCCCGCGTCCAGGCGATTGGCGGCGGCGCCACCGAGGTCATGCTTGAAGAGGTGGCGAAGCGGCTGTGACGGTCGTGACGGGACGGGCTGAACGGGCAGAGTTGGAGGGTGGCGCGCGGCGCCTGATCCTCGACCATGCCGCGCGCCTGCTGCGCAGCAATGGCTATCACCAGACCAGCCTGCGCGAGCTCGCCGAGGCGGTCGGTATCCGCAAGGCCAGCCTCTACCATCACTTCCGTTCCAAGGAAGAGATCGTCGAGGCCGTCGTCAATGACGGCGTCCGCCTGGTTCTCGAGACGGTGCTGTATGCCCTGCAGGTTGCGGGCGAGTCGACGCCGCGCCAGCGGCTCAAGGCGGCGATCGCGGCGCATCTCGCCGCCTTGCACGGCCATTCCGACTATACCTGCGCCAGCATCAAGGTCTTCAGCTTCGGCGAGAACCCGACGCCGGAGAGCGTGCGCGCCACCCGCCGCGCCTATGACGATCTCTGGCGGGCTCTCATCGAAGAGCTCTCTGCCGCCGGTGTGCTCACGCCCGGCATCGCACCCGAGCGGCTGCGGCTTTTCCTGCTCGGCGCCATGAACGGCTCGATCGACTGGTATCGCCCTGGGCGCTTCGAGATTGCGCAGCTTGCCGGGGAGCTCGCGGCGTTGGTCGCGCCGGTCGGAGCGACCGAAGACAGCTAGCCGGTTCACTTTAACCTGGCTTTGACCGCTGCCGAACGATTGTACGGCATGACGCGCGACGGCCTGTTTCGATTTGGTGGCGAATTCCGGGATTTCGCCCGCGAGGCGGCGTTTCGCGACGCACGCTTCGGCGAGATGCTCCGGCAATGCCGGCTGATCTTCCTGATCTCGGCCGTGCTCAACACGCTCTTCCTCGCCAGCGACTGGCGCTTCTACGGCACGCCGCATTTCTTCGTCGCGGTGCCGGCGCGGCTGATGGTCGTCTTCGCCTCGCTGCTCTGCTTCGCTCTGGTGCGCAAGGCGGTGCGCTTCTCGCAGTCGCAAGGCGTGCTGATCCTCTGGGAGGTCACGACGGCGCTGATGGTCGCGCTGCTGGTGTCGTCGCGCAGTGATCTCGCCCTCTTCGTCGTGCTGATGCTGCCCTCGATCTTCTATCTCGTGGCGCCCACCGCTTTCCGCTGGACGATGACCTTGGGGCTGGGGTGCAGCGCACTGATGCTCGCCGGCTATCTCGGCCGTGACCCGATGCCGTCGACGCTGCCCGGCCTGATCCTCGTCCTGGTCATGCTTAACTTCGCCCTTGGTCTGGTCGTCGTGCATGGGAACCGCTTGCGCCGGCTCGAATGGGCGGCGACCCAGGCCGAGCGCCAGGCCAAGGACGAGCTCGGCGCCAGTCAGGCGATGATCGAGCGCATCTTCATGGCGGTGCCGATCCCGCTTGTCGTCACCTCGCGCGGCGACGGTCGTTTTCTGCGCGGCAATGATGCCGCCAAGCGCTATTTCGGCGACGATGTCACGCAGGCGCAGGTGCAGGACATCCTGCCCGATGGCGGCAATCGTCGCGTCATCGCTCGCTTGCTGAAGGACCATGATCAGATCGAGGGCCATGAGGCACAGGTCCGCGATGGCAGCGGCGTCGTCCGCGACGTGCTGATCACCGCGACCACATTGCCGATCGGCGAAAATCCGGCCGTCGTCGCTGGCATCGTCGACATCACTGATCGCAAGGCGGCCGAGGCACGCACACGCCGCCAGGCGACGCATGACGCGCTGACCGGGCTGCCGAATCGTTTGCTGTTCAACGAGCGAATGCAGCAGGCGCTGGCGCGAATGGCGAGCAAGGGCGGGGCGGTCGCGCTTTTCCTGATCGATCTCGACGACTTCAAGTCGATCAACGACACGCTCGGCCATGATGCCGGCGACGCGCTGCTGATCGAGGCGGCGAAGCGGCTCGCTGCGGTGATCGGACCAGATGAGTTGGTCGCTCGCCTCGGCGGCGACGAATTCGTGGTCCTCTCGACGCAGCGGCTGACCGCAATGCAGGCACTGGTGAAGGGTGAGGCCTTGATCGAGGTGCTGCGCCGGCCCTGCGAGCATGCCGGGCAGATGATCGCGACCCGGGCGAGCCTCGGCATCGCGCTCGCGCCCGAGCACGACCGCGACGGCGTCGAACTGATGAAGGACGCCGATCTCGCACTCTACCGGGCCAAGGCAAACGGCCGCAACATGGCGATCGTCTACGAGCCGGCGATGCGCGCGGCGATGGCGCGCCGCGTCGCGGTCTGCCAAGGGCTCGCCGGCGCATTGAAGGAAGAACGCATCCTGCCCTACTATCAGCCTCAGGTCGCGGTCGACACCGGCCGGATCGTCGGCTTCGAGGCACTGGCGCGCTGGCGCCATCCCGAGCGCGGCATCATTCCGGCCGCCGCCTTCCAGGAGGGCTTCCAGGACGCCGAGATAGCCAACGGGATCAGCGATGCGATCATCGCGGCGGCCATCGGCGATCTGCGCCGCTGGCTCGATGCCGGGCTCGATGTCGGCCATGTCTGCGTCAACCTCGCGGCCAGCGTCTTCCGCGACCCGGCGCTGCCGGAGCGCTTGCTCGTCCAACTCGCCGCGGCCGGCGTTCCGGCCAGCCATTTCGGCGTCGAGGTCACCGAGACGGTGCTGCTCACCCGCAATGCCGACGAAGCCGAGCGCACGCTGAAGACCCTGCGCGCCGCCGGCTTGCGTGTTGCGCTCGACGATTTCGGCACCGGCTACGCCTCGCTCACCCATCTCAAGCGCTTCCCCGTCGATGCGCTCAAGATCGATCGCGGCTTCGTCAGCCATGTCGCCGAGGATGGCGGCGATGCGGCGATCGTGCGGGCTTTGATCCAGCTCGCTGCGGATCTGCGCCTCGATGTCATCGCCGAGGGTGTCGAGACTGCCGAGCAGGAGGCCTTCCTGCGCGAGCAGGGCTGCCGCTTTGCGCAAGGCTATCGCTACGCCCGGCCTGCGCCCGCCGGCCGCGTGCCCTGGTTGCTACAACTGCCCGACCTGCTGCCCAAGGGCGACGCCATGCATGGGGATAGTGCCGCCGCCTGATCGGGCGCACTGGTCTCTGCACGGTTTTCGTGGCGCTATGCCGCTCTCTGTTTTGATGTCGAGAGCCTTGCATGCGCGCCTTCTATCATCCCGACCAGTCCAAGCACGATCCGCAGCAATACATGCGCTTCGGCAAGATCGTCGCGCCTAAGGACCTGCCGGAACGGACCGAGCGACTGCTCGGCGCGCTCGCCAAGCACGGCGTTGCACCGGAGCGCTCGGCCGAACATGGCACGGCGCCGATCCTCGCGGTTCATGACGAGGGCTTCGTCCGCTTCCTCGAAGGGCTGTGGCAGCGCTGGCTCGCTCTGCCCGAGCGCGGACCCGAGGCCTGGCCCAACACCTTCCCCTATTGGAGCGGCCGTACCGATGAGGATGTCCGCCCGCCCTGCCGGCCGACCGGGATCATGGGCCAGCTCGGCTGGTATCTCGGCGATCTCTCGGTCCCGGTCGGCGAGCATTGCTGGCTCTCGACCCTGCGCTCGGCCGAGACCGCGGTCTCCGGCGCCGATGCAGTCATTGCCGGTGAGCGCGCGGTCTATTCGCTCTGCCGTCCCTCGGGCCACCATGCCCGCGCCGACCGCGCCACCGGCTTCTGCTATCTCAACAACAGCGCGATCGCCGCGCAGCGCCTGCGCAGCAAATTCGGCAAGGTCGCGATCCTCGATGTCGATGCCCATCACGGCGACGGCACCCAGCAGATCTTCTATCGCCGCGACGATGTGCTGACGATCTCGGTCCATGCCGATCCGGCGGACTACTATCCCTTCTTCACTGGCTATGAGGACGAGCGCGGCAACGGGCCGGGCGAAGGCTTCAACCTCAACCTGCCGCTCGCCCATGGCGCCGGCGGCGCCGAGATGGAAGCGGCGGTGGACCGCGCCGGCCGCGCCATCCGCGAGTTCGGTGCGGAAGCCCTGGTGATCGCGCTCGGCTACGACGCCCACAAGCATGACCCGATTGGCGTGCTCAAGCTGGAAGCAGCTGATTTCGGCACGATCGGCGAGCGGGTGAAGGCGCTAGGACTGCCGACGCTGGTGGTGCAGGAAGGCGGCTACGCGATCGAGGCGATCGGCGATTGCCTCGATGCGTTTTTGGGTGGGTTCATGGACTAGCATCCTTCTCCCCTCGGGGGAGAAGGTCCCGGCAGGGGGATGAGGGCGCTTTGACCGGGTAAAACGAAAAAGGGCCGCATGCGCGGCGGCCCTTCCTCATCCGTCAGCGCTTCGCGCTGCCACCTTCTCCCCCGGGGGAGAAGGGGCTGTCGCGGATAGCTACTCCGCCGCTTCGCGACGTGGCAGCACCCAATCCGGGCGGACCCAGTGGCAGGTGTAGCCAGCCGGATAACGCTCCAGATAATCCTGGTGCTCCGGCTCGGCCTCCCAGAAATCGCCCTCGGGCTTCACCTCGGTGACCACCTTGCCGGGCCAGCGGCCCGACGCATTCACCTCGGCGATCACCTCCTCGGCGATCTTCTTCTGGGTCTCGTCGACATAGTAGATGCCCGAGCGATAGCTGGTGCCGAGGTCGTTGCCCTGGCGGTTCAGCGTGGTCGGGTCGTGGATCTGGAAGAAGAACTCGACCAGCTGCCGATAGCCGATCCTGGCGGGATCGAAGATGATCTCGATGCCTTCGGCATGGGTCCCGTGATTGCGATAGGTCGCGTTCTTCACGTCGCCGCCGGTGTAGCCGACCCTTGTCGTCTCGACGCCGGGGAGCTTGCGGATCAGATCCTGCATGCCCCAGAAGCAGCCGCCTGCGAGTACAGCTCGTTCCGTCATGTCAAACCTCCTTGCTGCTGCCCAGATAAGCATCGACGCCCGAATTCGCCATGCCCGCGCATCTGGTTACAGAGCCTCAGATCACCGCCTCGATCAGGAATGGCCCTTTGCGGCCGAGCGCGCCCTTGAACAGCCTGGCGAATTCCTCCGCCGTCGTGGCGCGGCCGGCTTCGACGCCCATGCCCTTCGCCATCGAGACCCAGTCGAGCGCCGGCTCGTCGAGATTGAGCATCAGCTTGGCGTTGCGGCCGAAATCGTTGACGCCGACATTGCGCATCTCGCCATGCAGGATCGCATAGGTCCGGTTGGCGAAGACCACGGTGACGACGTCGAGGTTCTCGCGCGCCTGCGTCCACAGGCCCTGCACCGTGTACATGCCCGAGCCGTCGGCCTGCATGCCGATCACCTTGCGGTCGGGGCAGGCGACAGCCGCGCCGACGCAGAGCGGAATGCCCTCGCCGATCGAGCCGCCGGTGAGCTGGATGTAGTCGTGCTGCGGCGCGCCATGGCAGTCATAATAGAAGCTGCGGCCCGACGAGACGGACTCGTCGCAGATGATCGCGTTCTCCGGCAGGAGCCGCGCGACGATGGTGCAGACCTTGTCGGCATCGAGCGTGCCGGTCGGCAACGCTTGATCCGCCGCCTGCGGCGCGGCGATGAAGGCGGGCGGCGTCGTTCGTGCGGAGAGCTCGTCGGCCAAGGCCTCGATCGTCCCCGGCAGGTCGTCGCCCGGCACGGCGAGCTGCTCGACATGGCAGGTCTCATGCACGAGCCGGCCCGGCTTGCCCGGATAGGCGAAGAAGCCGACCGGCACCTGGGCGCCGATCAGGATGAGCAGGTCGATGTCCTTGAGCTGCTGCAGCGCCATGTCGATCGGATAGAACACCTTCGGGATGGCGACGCGGCCGGCGCCGCGCTCGATCCGGCCATTCGACATCTGCGCGAAGATCTGCGCGCCGGTCGCGGCGCAAACCCGCGCCGCCATCGCCATCGGCCCCTCACGCAGCGCCGAGCCGGTCAGCATGATCGCGGCGCGTGAGCCGTGTTTGCGCAGCAGGTCTGCGACTTCGCGGATCTGGGCTTGGTCGACCTGTTTCGGCGCCGGGACCTGCGTGCGCTTCAGCTCGGCCGGCTCGACGCTGCCCCAGGCGCAATCGGCCGGCAGGATCACGGTGGTGACGCCTGGCAAGGAGAGTGAGGCGGCATAGGCTTCGCCGATCGCCGGGCCGACATCCTCAGCGGAGGTGATGCGGCGCACGAACTGCGACATCGGCCGGGCCAGACTCTCGATGTCGCTGGTCAGCGGCGCGTCGTGCTGGAGGTGATAGGTCGCGTGGTCGCCGACCACGTTGATCATCGGTGTCCAGGCGCGCCTGGCATTGTGCATGTTGGCGAGTGCGTTCGCCATGCCCGGCCCGCAATGGAGCAGCGTCGCCGCCGGCTTGTCGGCCATGCGGGCATAGCCGTCGGCCGCGCCGGTGACCACGCCCTCGAACAGGCCGAGCACGCAGCGCATCTGCGGCTTTCGGTCGAGCGCCGCGACGAAGTGCATTTCAGAGGTGCCGGGATTGGCGAAGCAGACATCGACATCATTGACCAGCAGCGTGTCGCACAGGCGGTCGGCGCCATTCATCCGTCAGGACCTCTCGATAGCCAAGGCGCACCGCGCCGATCCCGCCGAGGGGAAGGGATCGCTACTTCAGTGTCAAACAAGAGAATGTCATTGCTTCCCCAAGCGGCGGTGATCAGCGCGTTCCCTTCCCACCGCACGCGGGGGTAGGGCTTGCGCCCGTCATCAAACACGGAGCTTTCCTTCGTCCGGCACAACGCCTTGACCGGTTTGCATATGCATTTAACGTGATTTGGAACGAAGCTTGCTCTATGGGCGCGATCGGGCTGCGTTTGCCGGGGCGTCCGCCGCAGGCGGGAACAAGTGGGGAAAGGTTCGTCATGACTGGTTTGAAGCGTATCGGGATGCTGGCCGGGATCGGCCTTTCCGCCCTCGTGACCGCCGGAGGCGCGCAGGCGCAGACCAAGGTCGCCATCGGCATTTCCGGCTGGACCGGCTTCGCGCCGCTGGTGCTCGCCAAGGAGGCCGGCATCTTCGCCAAGAACGGCCTCGATGTGACGATCCAGAAAATCCCGCAGAAGGACCGCCATCTCGCCATGGCCTCCGGCGCCATCCAATGCGCCGCGACCACGGTCGAGACCTGGATCGTCTGGGACGCCGCCGGCATCAAGACCAAGCAGATCTTCCAGCTCGACAAGAGCTATGGCGCCGACGGCATGGCCGTGCGCGGCTCGACCGCCTCGATCAAGGATCTCAAGGGCAAGACGGTCGCGGCCTCCGCGCCCGGCACCTCGCCCTATTTCGCCCTTGCCTGGATCCTCAAGGAGAACGGCATGTCGGTGAAGGACGTCAGCGTCGTCAACATGGAGCCGGGCCCGGCGGCGCAGGCCTTCATCGCCGGCCAGAACGACGCCGCCATGACCTATGAGCCCTATCTCTCCGCCGTGCGCGAGAAGCCCGAGGCCGGCAAGATCATCGCCACCACGCTCGACTATCCGATGGTGATGGACACCTTCGGCTGCACCCCGAAGTTCCTGGCCGAGAACGACGCGGCCGCTAAGGCGCTGACCAAGAGCTATTTCGACGCGCTGGCAATGATCAAGGCCGAGAAGGACAAGGCGTATGGCATCATGGGCGCCGATGTGAAGCAGACCGGCGAGCAGTTCGGCAAGTCGGCCGGCTATCTGCGCTGGTCCGACGCCGAGGGCAATAAGAAGTTCTTCGAGGGCGAGTGGCAGGCCTTCACCACCAAGGCCGCCGAGCTGCTGCTGGAGATCGGCCTGATCAAGGCCAAGCCCGACATCAACACGCTGGTCGAGACCAAGTACGTCGCCGGCAAGTGAGCGATGACGTCCTGCCGGACGTTCTGACCGCCGGCCTGCATGTCGTCTTCTGCGGCACGCAGGCCGGAGCGGTCTCCGCCCGGCTGGGCGCCTATTATGCCGGTCCCGGCAACAAGTTCTGGAAAACCCTGTTCGACACCGGGCTGATTCCCGAGCCGCTCGGCCCGATGGATTTCCGGGAACTGCCGCGATACGGCATCGGCTTCACCGATGTCGCCAAGCGGACGTCCGGCCCCGACACGGCGCTGATCCGGCACCATGTCGACATCACCGGTTTCCTGGCCAAGATCCGCGAGCACGCGCCGGCGATCGTCGCCTTCAACGGCAAGCGTGCCGCCCAGGCCGCACTGGGAGAGGAGAGGGGACTGACGCTCGCCTATGGTCTCCAGCCATCCCTGCTTGTAGGAAGCCGCGTCTTCATCCTGCCCTCTACCTCAGGGGCAGCCTCCGGCTACTGGTCCATCGAGCCCTGGCGCGAACTCGCCACTCTCGTGAAGGAAACAAGTCTCAAGAGATGAAACCACTCCAGCCGGTCTCCGCCGCCGCCCGTGTCGGCTACGGCATCGCCTTCTTCGCGCTCTTCGTCGCGGTCTGGTCGGTCGCGACCTTCGGCGGCTATGTCCAGAAGCTCTTCCTCGCCGATCCGCTGACCATGGTGGGCGAAGGCTGGAACCTGCTCGTCAACCACGGCTTCATCGTCGATATCGGCATGACGATCTGGCGCGTCGTTGGCGGCTTCATCCTCGCCGTCGTCTTCGCGCTGCCGCTCGGCATCTTGATGGGCGCCTATAAGCCGGTCGAGGCCTTCCTCGAGCCCTTCGTCTCCTTCGCACGCTATCTGCCGGCCTCTGCCTTCATCCCGCTCTTGATCCTCTGGGCCGGTATCGGCGAGACGCAGAAGCTGCTGGTCATCTTCATCGGCTCGTTCTTCCAGCTCGTGCTGATGATCGCGGTCGCGGTCGGCGGCATCCGGCGCGACCTCGTCGATGCCGCCTACACGCTCGGCGCCAGCGATTCCTCGGTGGTACGCCGCGTGCTCCTGCCCAATGCCGCGCCGGAGATCGCCGAGATCTTCCGCCTCGTCCTCGGCTGGGCCTGGACCTATGTCATCGTCGCGGAACTGATCGGCTCGTCCTCCGGCATCGGCCACATGATCACCGACAGCCAGGCGCTGCTGAACACCGGGCAGATCATCTTCGGCATCATCGTCATCGGCCTGATCGGGCTGATCTCCGATTTCCTCTTCAAGGCGGTCAACCAGCGCCTGTTTCCGTGGGCGCAGGCATGAGCAAGCTCCTGATCGACCAGGTCGGCAAGGTCTTCCCGGCTAGAGGCAAGGGCCAGCCGACGCGGGCGCTGATGCCGACTTCGCTGAGTGTCGCCGACAACGACTTCATCACGATCCTCGGCCCCTCCGGCTGCGGGAAGTCAACGCTGCTGCGCATCATCGGCGGGCTTGAGACGGCGAGCGAGGGCAAGATCCTGCTCGACGGCGCTCCCGTCACCGGGCCAGGCGCCGATCGCGGCTTCGTCTTCCAGAGCTACACGCTCTTCCCTTGGCTGAGCGTGGTGCAGAACATCGCCTTCGGCCTGCGCGAAAAGGGCGTACCGGAGCGCGAGCGCCTCGACATCGCCCGCAAATGGGCCGAGCGCGTCGGGCTTTCCGGCTTCGTCGACCATTTCCCCAAGCAGCTCTCCGGCGGCATGCAGCAGCGCACGGCGATCGCCCGCGCGCTCGCCAACGATCCCAAGATCCTGCTGCTCGACGAGCCCTTCGGCGCCCTCGACAACCAGACCAGGGCGCTGATGCAGGAGATGCTGCTCGGCATCTGGGAGCGCGAGCAGAAGACCGTGCTCTTCGTCACCCACGACATCGAGGAGGCGATCTTCGTCGGCTCGCGCGTCGTGGTGATGAGCGCAAGGCCCGGCCGAATCAAGGCCGACATCGCGGTCGAGCTGCCGCATCCCCGGCCCTACACGATCAAGACCACGCCAGAGTTCGTCGCGCTCAAGGAGCGGCTGGTCGAGGAGATCCGGGTCGAGGCGGTGCTGGCGGCAGAGGCGCACTGACGCGCAGCCACCATACCGGTTGACTCCAGGCCGGTATGGTGGTTCCTTCCCTCCCGAAATTGGCCTGACCACATGGCCAAATCGATGCCGTGCCAACGAGCGGCGCAGGGAAGGGTCCGGGGAGCAGATGCCGCTCGCAGTCGTCGAGTCGCCACGCCTATATCGGCAGATCGCCGATCAATTGCGCCATCTCATCGACCAGCGTGAATTCCCAGTTGGCAGTCGTCTGCCGCCCGAGCGCGAGCTCGCCGAGAAGCTTGGTGTCTCCCGCCCATCTGTCCGTGAGGCGCTGATCGCGCTCGAAGTCGAGGGCCGCGTGCGCATCCGCATGGGTTCGGGCGTCTATGTCGTCGATCCCGCCCAGGCCGCGGCGCAGCTCGCCGGAGCCGGTTTTCCCGTCGAGGGGCCGTTCGAGGTGCTGGCGGCGCGCCGCCTGGTCGAGGGCGGGGTCGCGGCTGAAGCCGCAGCGCAGGCGACACCTACGCAACTGGCAGGGCTCGCCGGCATCCTCGACCAGATGGAGCAGTCCGGGCTTCCGGCGGAGCAACTGATCGCGCTCGACCGCGCCTTCCATGTCGAGATCGCGGCGATGCTGGGGAACACCGTGCTGGTGCGCTGCGTCGGCGAGCTCTTCGACCAGCGCATGAGCCCGTATTTCCGCCAGCTCGCTCAGTATTTCGAGAACGAGGACTCCTGGCGCTCGGCGGCACGCGAGCACCGGGCAATTCATGTGGCGCTCACAAGCGGTGATCGCGAGGCGGCGCGTGCGGCGATGTGCGCTCATCTCCAGGCTTCGCAGGAGCGTTTTTCGCAGAGCTTCGGCGACGCCGACCTCAAGCGGGCAGGCGAGCGTCAGCGCCGGCCGCGCCCGATCAAATGACGCAAGGCCAGACCTTATTCGTGACCTTCAGGGAGGACAAACAATGAAGTTGCATTACGCTCTCGCCGCGCTCGCCGCCGGTGCCCTCTTCGCCGCTGCGCCGGCTCTAGGACAGACCAAGCTGAAATGGGCGCATGTCTACGAGACCTCCGAGCCATTCCACACAGAGTCGGTCTGGGCCGCCGACGAGATCAAGAAGCGCACCAACGGCAAATACGAGATCACGGTCTATCCGGCTTCGCAGCTCGGCAAGGAGACCGACATCAACCAGGGCCTGACGCTCGGCACGGTCGACATGATCATCTCGGGCTCGAGCTTCGCCGCCCGTGCCTACCCGCCGATCGGCGTGACCTATTACCCCTTCATCTTCCGCGGCCCGGATCATCTCCTCGCCTATGTGAAGAGCGACGTCTTCAAGGAGATGGCCAAGGGCTATGAGGAGAAGAGCGGCCACCAGATCCTGGCCGTGACCTATTACGGCACGCGCCACACCACCTCGAACAAGCCGATCAAGACCTGCGCCGACATGAAGGGCCTGAAGATCCGCGTCCCCGACGTGCCGGCCTATCTCGCCATGCCGCGCGCCTGCGGCGCCAACACCACGCCGATCGCTTTCGCAGAGGTCTATCTCGCCTTGCAGAACGGCACCGTCGAGGCGCAGGAGAACCCGCTCAACACCATCGACGCCAAGAAGTTCTACGAGGTCCAGAAGCATATCATCCTGACTGGCCACATCGTCGATCACCTCAACACGGTGGTCTCGAAGCAGCTCTGGGCCAAGCTCTCGCCCGAGGACAGGAAGATCTTCACCGACGTCGCCCAGGAGGCGGCCGAGCGCGCCACCAAGAAGATCCAGGCCGACGAAACCAAGCTGGTCCAGGTCTTCAAGGACAAGGGTCTCTCGGTCACCGAGATCGACAAGGCAGACTTCCTCGCCGCGGTCCAGAAGAACGTCAGCTTCGAGCAGTACGGCTACCGCAAGGCCGACTGGGAGCGCATCCAGGCGATCAAGTGAGCTGACGCCGTCATTCCCGGGCAAGTCGGTAGGCTTGCCCCGAGGGTATTGAAGGCCGCCTTTTCCGTCATGGTCGGGCTTGTCCCGACCATCCACGTCTTCCTGCGGCCAAGGCCGTGTTCAAGACCTGGATGCTCGCCACAAGGGAGAGCATGACGGTCGAGGACTGTCGAAGCGAAGAGTGAGCGATGACCACGACGCCGGAAGTCCACACCCAAGTCACCAGCGAGGAAATCGCCCACGTCTTCGACGAGGCGCCGCCACCGGCCGATCTCTCCGACTATGGCCTCGAGGACTGGGTGACGCTCGCCGCCTTCTGGCTGATGGTCGCCTGCGTCGTGGCGCAGTTCTTTACCCGCTATGTCCTCAACGACAGCTTTGCCTGGACCGAGGAGATCGCGATCTACGCGCTGATCGTCGTCGTCTTCCTCGGCTCCTCGCTCTGCGTGCGCGCTTCCAGGCACATCCAGGTCGACTTCCTCTATCGCTATCTGTCGCCCGGGGCCGGGCGGGCACTTTCGACAGCGGTCGACATCATTCGCATCGGTTTCTTCGCCTATGGCACGGTGCTGACCCATCGCTACGCCCAGCTCATTCCCGACGAGATGATGACGACGATCCAGTTCCCGAAATCCCCGGTGTTCTACGCCGTCGTCGTTGCCTTCGCGTTGATGACGCTGCGCGCGATCCAGGTCGCCTGGCAGAACTGGCGCCGCGGCTATTCCGTGCTCGAGCGTCCCTCGGCCTTCGACGGCTCGGAGGCCTGACCCCATGCTGATCCTGCTCGGAACCTTCCTCGGCCTGATGGTGCTCGGCGTGCCGGTCGCCATTGCGATGGCCGTCGCCTCGCTCGCCTTCATCCTCGTTTCCGGCACTGTGCCGGACGTGATCCTGGCCCAGCGTATGATCGCCGGCGTCGAGAGCTTCCCGCTGCTGGCGGTGCCGTTCTTCATCCTCGCCGGCAATCTGATGAATATCGCCGGTGTCACCGGCCGCATCTACGCCTTCGCCGTCGCCCTCGTCGGCTGGATGCGCGGCGGCCTCGCCCAGGTGAACATCATCGGCTCGGTGATCTTCTCCGGCATGTCCGGCACGGCGATCGCCGACGCCGCCGGCATCGGCACGATCGAGATCAAGGCGATGAAGGACCATGGCTACTCGACCGAGGTCGCGGTCGGCGTCACCGCCGCCTCCGCCACGCTCGGGCCGATCATCCCGCCATCCTTGCCCTTCGTCATCTACGGCATGATGTCGAACACTTCGATCGGCGCGCTCTTCCTCGGCGGCGTCATCCCCGGCGTGGTCATGACGCTGTTCATGATGGCGACGGTCGCGATCTTCGCGCGCATCTACAAATGGGGCTCGGACACGGCGTTCTCACTGCGCGAGCTCGGCTCGGCCGGCATCGAGGTGCTGGTCGTCATGGGCTTCCCGGTCCTGGCCTATGGCCTGGTCTTCGCCGGGCTCGACCCCAACCTCGCCATCGGCATCGCGCTCGCCGTGCTCCTGGCCATGGACTATTATTTCGACTTCTCGGCGGTGATGGCGCTGATGACGCCGGTCATCCTGATCGGCGGCATGACCATGGGCTGGTTCACGCCGACCGAGGCGGCCGCCGCCGCGGTGATCTGGTCGCTCTTCCTCGGCCTCGTGCGCTACCGCTCGATGACCATGCGCAGCCTGACCAAGGCGACCTTCGACACGATCGAGACCACCGCCTCGGTGCTGTTCATCGTCACGGCCGCCTCGATTTTCGCCTGGCTGCTGACGGTCTCGCAGACGGCGCAGCTGCTCTCCGACCTGATCCTCGGCTTCACCCAGAACAAATGGGTGTTCCTGATCCTGGTCAACCTGCTGCTGCTCTTCATCGGCTGCTTCCTTGACACCATCGCGGCGATCACCATCGTCGTGCCGATCCTGCTGCCGATCGCGCTGAAGCTCGGCGTCGACCCGATCCATTTTGGCCTGATCCTGACGCTCAACCTGATGATCGGATTGCTGCATCCGCCGCTCGGCATGGTGCTGTTCGTGCTTTCGCGCGTCGCCAAGCTCTCGGTCGAGCGCACGACCATGGCGATCCTGCCCTGGCTGGTGCCGCTCTTCGCGGCGCTGCTCGCAATCACCTTCATTCCCGAGCTGACGCTCTGGCTGCCCCGCACCATGGGCATGATCCGATAGAGCTTTGCGGGGCGGACTGGCGAGATCGGCTGGCCGCCCCCATTTCCCTGTCAGGAGGCTGACAGCTGCATGCAGCCGACGGGGATCGGCCTTGCACCGAACCCTCTGTTACGCTGCCGCGAGTGATCGCCATCTTTGGTGGCGAAGGGGCACTGCCGCGAGGTGGAGCCATGCGGGCGCTGATTGCGAAGATGTTGTCCCGGTTGGTCCGGGAACCCAGGATTGACGTCGTATTCGCCGATGGATCGCTCTATTCGGCCGGGCAAGGTGCCGTGCCGGCCGTCAAGTTGCGTATCGCCGACCGCGAAACCGAGTTCAGATTGGCCCTTGATCCCGAGCTCGCGCTTGGCGAGGCCGTGATGGATGGCCGCGTCATCGTCGAGCGCGGCACGATCTACCAATTGCTGGAGACCCTGGTCTGCGGACTGTCTCGCCAGCCGCCCTCGGCCTGGGCCGGGACACTGGGCCGCCTGCGCACCGCGGTGCGGCGTTTGAAGCAGCACAACACCCCGGCCTGGGCCAAGAGCAACGTCCACCACCACTACGACCTGAAGAGCGAGTTCTTCCGCCTCTTCCTCGATGCCGACCGGCAATATTCCTGCGCCTTCTTCGAGCATCCGGGTGCGACGCTCGAAGAAGCGCAGGCCGCCAAGAAGCGCCGCATTGCGGCGAAGCTGGCGCTGAAGCCGGGCCAGCGCGTGCTCGATATCGGCTCCGGCTGGGGCGGGCTCGGCTTATCGATCGCGAAGGAAACCGGGGCGAAGGTCACCGGCATCACCCTCTCCGAGGAACAGCTCGCCGCTGCGAGCAAGCGGGCTGAGGAATCGGGGCTTCCGGTCGAGTTCCGCCTGCAGGATTATCGCGCCGTGACCGAGTGTTTCGACCGGATCGTCTCGGTCGGCATGTTCGAGCATGTCGGCGTCGGCTATTATCGCGACTACTTCCGCAAGATCAGGGAGCTGCTCGAGGATGACGGCGTCGCCCTGATCCATACGATCGGCCGCAGCACGCCGCCCGGCGCGACCAATCCCTTCATCGCCAAATACATCTTCCCTGGCGGTTATATCCCGGCGCTGTCGGAGGTTACCGCGGCGGTGGAGAAGGAGGGGCTGATCGTCACCGATGTCGAGGTGCTGCGCCTGCACTATGCCGAGACGCTGAAGGCCTGGCGCGAGCGCTTCCTCGCCCATCGCCAGGAGGCGGTCGCGATGTATGACGAGCGCTTCGCCCGGATGTGGGAGTTCTATCTTGCCGCATCCGAGGCGAGCTTCCGCCATGACGGCCTCGTCGTCTTCCAGCTCCAGCTCGCCAAGCGGCTCGACACGCTGCCGATGACCCGCGATTACATGAGCGACAAGGGCAGGGCGCCGGCGGCTCCCGCCGCGTTGCAGGCTGCTGAGTAAGCGCATGACGGGCCGGTTGGCTGGATGCGGCTACATCCGCCCGGCGGCCTCCATCGGCGTCCGCCCGACATAGCGGGCGCGTGGGCGGATCAACCTGCCGGTCTCGTTCTGCTCCAGCGCATGGGCGAGCCAGCCGGTGCAGCGTGCTGCGGCGAAGATCTGGAACGGCGCCGTCTCCGGCAGGTCGAGTTTCGCTGCCAGCGCCGACAGCGCGAAGTCGATGTTCGGCTCTTCGCCCGTCAACGCCGCGATCGCGGCCTGGGCCTGCGCATAGGCGGCCGGCGGCTCGAACGCCGCAAACAGCGCCCGCGCCCGCGGATCGCCGTCAGGGTAGAGCGGATGGCCGAAGCCTGGCAGCTTGGCGCCGGCCTCCAGCCTTGCCGCGATCGCGGTCTCCAGCCCATCGCGTTCGATGTCCCGCATCAGCGTGAGCACGCGCGGCGCCACGCCGCCATGCAAGGGACCTGACAATGCCGCGAGCCCGGCCAGCGCGCAGGCGGCGGGCGAGGCGCCGGTCGAGGCGGTGACGCGCGCCGCGAAGGTCGAGGCGTTGAGCTCATGGTCGGCGAGCAGGACGAGCGCCCTCCGGATCGGCTCGGCGCCTTCTGTTTCGCAACCCCACGCCCTGGCCAGCCGGGCATGGATCGGCCCTTGGCCCGGTCCGCCGGCAATGGCGTCGACCAGCGTGTCGAGCACGGCGGCTGCTTCGAGATAGAGTGCCTTCTTGGTCCGCCCCACCATCGGCCGATCGGCCGCGGTCCGCGCTGCGATCACCGCGAAGATGCGCGCCAGCGGCTCGCCTGCCGGCACCATCGTCGCCAAGGGCGGGAAGCGCTGCGTGCCGCAATCCCAGAGCAGGCGCGCGACATCCTCCAGCTTGGCGCTCTCGGCGAGGCGCGTCGCATCCTGGCCGCGATACCAGAGGCCGCCACGCTCGATCGTGGTGATGCTGGAGGAGAGCACCGGCTCGCCATAGGCGATCGCATCCTCGGCGATCGCCGCCGGGCGCCGACCGCGCGCCTTGCGATGCTCCAGTCGGGCGACGTCCTCGGCCCGGTAGAGGCTGCGGCGCGAATCCTCGCCGTCGCCGCGCGCCTCGATCAGCCCGCGGCTGACATAGGCGTAGAGCGTCTGCGGCTTCAGCCCGAGCCGCGCCATCGCCTCCTGGGCCGTCAGCCAGTCCTGCATCGCCCCTCCACCAGACATATTGATTATATTGTTCAAGATTGATTGTTGCAATGCGGGAGCCGATTTTCGAGACGAACGCTTTGGAGGAGTTCCTGTCATGTCCGATGGTCTCGATGACGTCGTCGCCGCCCATACCGTGCTCTCTGAGGTAGACGGCGCGGCCGGCCGCCTGGTGATCCGCGGCCATAGCCTTGCCGAGCTCGCCGGCTGCACCAGCTTCGAGGAGATGGCGGCGCTGATGTTCGACGGCTTGCTGCCGGGCCTGCCGCAGGGGCGCGAGTTCCCGGCAGCCCTCGGCGAGGCCCGCGCCGAGCTCTTCGGCATCGTCGAGCGCACCGCGCTCTCGGCCGATCTCGGGCCGGTCGAGGCGATCCGCGCCTGGACCGCGCAGATCGCCGACGGCGAGGGTGCGGACACCGCACTGAAGCTGCTCGCCGCGCCGGCCGTCTTCACTGCTGCGGCCGTCCGCAACCAGCGTGGCCTTGCCCCGATCGCCCCTGATCCGGCGCTGTCACAAGCGGCCGACACGCTGCGCATGCTGCGCGGCGAGGTGCCGACGCCGGCCCAGGCCGCGGCGCTCGACACCTATCTCGTCACCGTCGCCGATCACGGCCTCAACGCCTCGACTTTCGCCGCGCGCGTCGTCGCCTCGACCCGGGCCGGGCTGGTCTCGGCTGTGCTCGCCGGGATCAGCGCACTGAAAGGGCCGCTGCATGGTGGTGCGCCGGGGCCGGTGATCGAGATGCTCGATGCGATCGGCGAGCCGGCCAATGCCCGTGCCTGGCTGGAGGGCGCGCTCGATCGCGGCGAACGGCTGATGGGCTTCGGCCACCGCATCTATCGCGTCCGCGATCCGCGCGCCGATGCGCTGAAGCAGGCGATCGCCAAGCTCGGCGCCGATGCCGGGCGCTTGCGCCATGCCGAGGCGGTCGAGCAGGCGGCGCTCGCCATTTTGCGCGAGCGCAAGCCCGGCCGCTCGCTCGAAACCAATGTCGAGTTCTATACGGCGCTGCTGCTGGAGGCGCTCGGCTTCCCGCCGGAGGCCTTCACCTGCGTCTTCGCGCTCGGCCGCACCACCGGCTGGCTCGCCCACGCCCGCGAACAGATCGAGACCGGTCGGCTCATCCGGCCGCAATCGGTCTATGTCGGCCCGCAGCCGCGGCAGGCGGCTTGAAGGACACGCGCGGGATCCCCTCTCCTGTAAGGAGAGGGGTAGGGGTGAGGTGTAGGCCCTGGGACCAGCGCCGCGAATGCTGACTGCGCGGATGGGTTGAGGCTCGCGATATCCCTTCCGAACACCTCACCCTGCCCTCTCCTTTCAGGAGAGGGTTCCCCGCGGCTCCATCGTCAGCCAAACCGCGTAGAGTTCCGCAACATCGCTGCTCACGGAAAGCTCGACGCGCCCCAGTGCATCGAGAACCGCGCTGTCACCGCCGGCAAGCGTCGCCCCGTTCACCTGCCAGTCGCCTTTGCGGGCGACCAGCACCAGCAGGCCTTCGTTCGCGGTGAGCGAGCCGGCGCCAGACAAACGTTCGACCCGATGCCGCCAGCGGCCGCGCCGGCTCATCACGTTGAGATCGTCGATCGGCCCAGCGATCAATTGTCCATCGACCGCCCGGTCGGCGGCAAAAGGGTAGGGCGCGCTGCTGCGATCGAGCCTGACGCGCTCGCCGTCGCCGAAAGCCAGCGTGATGCCGGCCCCGGTCAGCACCGACAATGTCCGGTCGATGCCGGGAAAGGACGAGAACGGCCCGTCCTGGCCGACATGGGCCATGCTGATGCGCCAGTCGAAATCATTCAGCGAGGCGCCTTCGGGCGCCACCGCGATCTCGGTCGTCGTCCCGCCGCCGTTCTTCCACGGCATGACCAGGCAGTCGGCGGCGCGGATGATGCGCATGAGGGGTCCTTCGTATTCGCGCTCAACATTTGTCATTCCGGGGCGCCCGAAGGGCGAACCCGGAACCCACGACGGGTGCGACGCCGGGTCTGGGCAACGCTCGCCCAGTCATGGGTTCCGGGTTCTCCGCTGCGCGGAGCCCCGGAATGACACGATGGCTCAGCCCAGGATGCCGGGCAGGTTCAGCCCCTTCTCCCGGGCGCAGTCGAGCGCGATGTCGTAGCCGGCATCGGCATGGCGCATCACGCCGGTGGCGGGGTCGTTCCAGAGCACGCGCGATAGGCGGGCGGCGGCGTCATCCGTACCGTCGGCACAGATCACGACGCCCGAATGCTGCGAGAAGCCCATGCCGACGCCGCCGCCATGATGCAGCGAGACCCAGGTCGCGCCGGACGCCGTGTTGAGCAGGGCGTTGAGCAGCGGCCAGTCGGAGACCGCGTCCGAACCGTCCTTCATCGCTTCCGTCTCGCGGTTCGGCGAGGCGACCGAGCCAGAGTCGAGGTGATCGCGGCCGATCACGACCGGCGCCTTGAGCTCGCCGGTCCTGACCATCTCGTTGAAGGCGAGGCCGAGCCGGTGGCGGTCGCCGAGGCCGACCCAGCAGATGCGCGCCGGTACGCCCTGGAACGAGATGCGCTCGCGCGCCATGTCGAGCCAGTTGTGCAGGTGCTTATTGTCGGGCAGCAGCTCCTTCACCTTGGCATCGGTCTTGTAGATGTCCTCCGGATCGCCGGAGAGGGCGGCCCAGCGGAACGGGCCGATGCCGCGGCAGAACAGCGGGCGGATATAGGCCGGCACGAAGCCCGGGAAGGCGAAGGCGTTTTCCAGCCCCTCATCCTTGGCGACCTGGCGGATGTTGTTCCCGTAGTCGAAGGTCGGGATGCCCATGTCCTGGAAGGCGATCATCGCCTCGACATGCTCGCGCATCGAGGCGCGCGCCGCCTTCTCGACGGATTTCGGATTGGCCTCGCGCGCCTGCTTCCACTGGCCCATGGTCCAGCCCTTCGGCAGGTAGCCGTTGATCGGGTCATGGGCCGAGGTCTGGTCGGTGACCATGTCCGGCCGGATGCCGCGGCGGACCATCTCGGGCAGGATCTCGGCGCAGTTGCCGAGCAGGCCGACCGACTTGGCCTCGCCATTCTTGGTCCAGCGCTCGATCATCGCCAGGGCTTCGTCGAGCGTCTCGGCCTTCTCGTCGAGATAGCGGGTGCGCAGGCGGAAATCGATCGAGTCCGGGTTGCACTCGACCGCGAGGCAGGAGGCGCCGGCCATCACCGCGGCGAGGGGCTGGGCGCCGCCCATGCCGCCGAGGCCGCCTGTCAGCACCCATTTGCCCTTGAGATTGCCGCCATAGTGCTGGCGCCCGGCCTCTACGAAGGTCTCGTAGGTGCCCTGCACGATGCCTTGCGTGCCGATATAGATCCAGGAGCCGGCCGTCATCTGGCCGTACATGGCGAGCCCCTTCTTATCGAGCTCGTTGAAATGGTCCCAGGTCGCCCAATGCGGCACGAGGTTGGAATTGGCGATCAGGACGCGCGGCGCATCCTTGTGCGTGCGGAACACGCCGACCGGCTTGCCGGACTGGACCAGCAGAGTCTCGTCGGCCTCGAGCTGACGCAAGGCCGAGACGATGCGGTCGAAATCCTCCCAGGAGCGGGCGGCCCGACCGATGCCGCCATAGACCACCAGCTCCTGCGGGTTCTCGGCGACGTCCGGATGCAGGTTGTTCATCAGCATGCGCAGCGGCGCCTCGGTCAGCCAGCTCTTGGCGCTGAGCTCGGTGCCGGTGGCGGGGCGGATGACGCGGGTATTGTCCAGGCGGGTCATGACTTCGTCCGTTCAATATGGGTGGCGGCCGCGAGCGCGGCCTCGATCATGGCGGAGAGGGTAGCTTGCAGGCTGGCGGCCTTGCCCGGGGCGAAAGCCCAGGGTGCGGCTTCGTCTTCGAGATAGGCGGAGAGCGCGATCTCCATCTGGAGCGCGTGGACGTGTTCGGCCGGCTGGCCGTAGTGCCGGGTGATCCAGCCGCCCTTGAAGCGGCCATTGACGACATTGGTGAAGGCACCCCCGGCCATCGCAGCGGTCGCGGCGGCTTCGATGGTGGGCGCGGCGCTGGCGCCCGAATTGGTGCCGAGGTTCAGCGTCGGCAACGTGCCCGGGAATAGGCGCGGGATCACCGACTTGATTGAATGGCAGTCCCAGAGCAGGCAGAAGCCGTGCTGCGCCTTGGCATGCGCAATCTCGGCGGCGAGGGCATCGTGATAGGGCTGGAAATAAGCCTCGCGCCGGCGAGCGATCTCGGCCTCGTCCGGCGCGGCCTGCCAGATCGGCGCGCCGTCGAAGGTGGTGGTCGGCACCAGCTCGGTCGTCGCCTGGCCGGGATAGAGCGAGACGCCGGCCGGGTCGCGGTTGAGGTCGATGACGAAGCGCGAGAGCTGCGCTTCGACGATGGTCGGCTGGAAGCGCTCGGCGAAGGCATAGAGCTGGCGCATATGCCAGTCGGTGTCCTCGACCAGCTTTCCGCGCGCATTGAGCTGCGCCGCGACCTCGGCCGGCAGGCCGGTGCCGGGATGCGGCATCGACAAGACCAGCGGCGAGGAGCCGCGCGTGATGGAGACGATGCCGGCGCTCATGCGGAGAGCTCCGCGAAGCTGTCGACGCCTGCCGCCTTGCCGAGCGCGCCCGAGAGCACGAGCTCCGTCGCCGCGGCGAGGTCGGGGGCGAGATAGCGGTCCTCGGTCAGTGGCGCGATTCTTTCGCGGATCAGCGCCAGCACCGGCTCGAGCCGCGGCGAAGTCTTCAGCGGGCGGTGATGCTCGATCGCCTCGGCCGCGGCCATCAGTTCGACCGCGATGATGCTCGCCGCGTTCTTCGCCATTTCGATCAGGCGGAAGGCGCCATGCGTCGCCATCGAGACATGGTCTTCCTGGTTGGCCGAGGTCGGGATGGTGTCGACCGACGCCGGATAGGCGCGCTGCTTGTTCTCCGAGGCCAGAGCAGCCGCGGTCACCTGCGCGATCATGAAGCCGGAATTGAGGCCGGCATCGCGAGCGAGGAAGGGCGGCAGGCCGCTCATCACCGGATCGACCAGTAGTGCGATCCGGCGCTCGGCGAGGTTGCCGATCTCGCAGACCGCCATCGCCAGCATGTCGGCCGCGAAGGCGACCGGCTCGGCGTGGAAATTGCCGCCCGAGACGATCTCGCCGGGGCCGAGCACCAGCGGGTTGTCGGTAACGGCATTGGCCTCGATCGCGAGCGTCGCCGCGGCATTGCCGAGGAGATCGCGCACCGCGCCCATCACCTGCGGCTGGCAGCGCAGCGAATAGGGGTCCTGCACCTTGCTGTCGCCGAAGCGGTGGCTCTCGCGGATCTCGCTCTTGGCGATCAGCTCCAGCAGCAGGGCCGCGACCTTGATCTGGCCGGGCTGGCCGCGCAGCGTCTGGATGCGCGGGTCGAACGGCGTGTCGGAGCCCTTCAGCGCATCAACCGAGAGCGCGCCGGCGATCAGCGCCGCATCGAAGACGCGGGCGACGCTGGCGAGGCCGGCGAGCGCCAGCGAGGCCGAGACCTGCGTGCCGTTGATCAGCGCCAGACCTTCCTTGGCGCCGAGCGCGAGCGGCGCCTGGCCGATGCGCTTCAGCGCTTCGGCGGCCGGCATGACTTCGCCCTTGAGGCGGATTTCGCCGACCCCCATCAACGCAGCGGTCAGATGCGCCAGCGGGGCGAGGTCGCCGGAGGCGCCGACCGAGCCCTTGGCCGGCACCACCGGCAGCGCGCCGGCTTTCAGCGCGCCGACAAGTGCCTCGACCACGACGGGGCGGACGCCCGAGGCGCCGCGCGCCAGGCTCGCCGCCTTCATGGCGAGGATCAGCGCGACGACTTCGTCCGGCAAGGCAGGGCCGGTGCCGACCGCATGCGACAGGATGAGATTGCGCTGCAGCGTGGCGAGATCGCTGTCGGCGATGCGCACGCTGGCGAGCTTGCCGAAGCCGGTGTTGACGCCATAGGTCACGGTGCCGGCGGCGACGATGTCGTCGACGATCGCCTGCGCGCCGGCGATCGCGCCGGTGTCGGTCAGGGCGACGGTGGCGCCGTCGATGACATGGCGCCAGTCGGCGAGGCGGGCCTTGCCGGGGGTGAGCGAGAGCGTGGTCATTGTCCGTTCCGAATGCGGGTGTGAAGCGGGTTGAAGCCGATGCGGTAGGCGAGCTCGGCCGGGCGCTCGATCTCCCAGATGGCGAGATCACAGGCCTTGCCGGCCTCAAGTGTCCCGATCTCGTCCTGAAGGCCGAGGGCCAGCGCGGCGTTGCGGGTCATGCCGGCCAGCGCCTCCTCCGGCGTCAGTCGGAACAGGGTGCAGCCCATGTTCATGGTCAGAAGCGGCGAGGTCAGCGGCGAGGTGCCGGGATTGGCGTCGGTGGCGAGCGCGATCGGCACACCATGCTGGCGCAGCAAGTCGATCGGCGGCTTCACGGTCTCGCGCAAGAAATAGAAGGCGCCCGGCAGGACGACCGCGACGGTGCCGGCCTTGGCCATGGCGATCACGCCAGCCTCGTCGAGATGTTCGAGATGGTCGGCCGAGAGCGCGCCGAAACCGGCCGCCAGCGCCGCGCCGCCGAGATTGGAGAGCTGCTCGGCATGGATCTTGACCGGCAGGCCCTTCGCCTTGGCTGCCATGAAGACCCGGGCGGTCTCATCGGGCGAGAAGGCGATGCCCTCGCAGAAGACGTCGACGGCGTCGGCGAGGTTCTGCTCGGCGACGGCATCGAGCATCGGGCCGCAGACGAGGTCGACATAGTCGCTCTGCCGGCCCTTGAACTCGGCCGGAACGGCATGGGCGCCGAGGAAGCTGGTCTGCACGCCGACCGGGCGTTCGCGTCCGAGCCGGCGGGCGACGGCGAGCACCTTCACCTCGCTGTCGATGTCGAGCCCGTAGCCCGACTTGATCTCGACGGTGGTGACGCCCTCGGCGATCAACGCGGCGAGGCGCTTGTCGGCGCTGGCGAAGAGCTCGTCCTCGCTCGCCGCGCGGGTCGCCTTGACTGATGAGACGATGCCGCCGCCGGCGCGGGCGATCTCCTCATAGCTTGCGCCCTTCAGGCGCAGCTCGAACTCATGGGCGCGATCGCCGCCATAGACGAGATGGGTGTGGCAATCGATCAGCCCGGGGGTGATCCAGCGGCCTTCGCAGTCGATCACCTCGGCCTGGCCGAGGCTCGAGATCTCGCTGCTCGGGCCGGCGAAGACGATGCGGCCATTGCGCGCGATGACGATGCCGTCCTCGATCGCGCCATAGGGGGCCTCCGCATCGGCGACCATGGTCGCGAGCCGGGCATTGGTCCACACTCGGTGGCTGGGGGAAGGGGTCGCCGCCACGTCGCCTCCTCTCGACTTCGTTCTCGTTACGATTATGCTAGACAATTGCATATGCAAATAGCAAGCTCGATTTGCATATGCAAATGAAAAAGGGACAGCCCGCGTGACCGGATACACGACACTGCATCTCGCCCAGGCGCTCCTGCCCGAGGGCTTCGCCGAGAATGTCACGCTGACGCTCGATCATGGAGTGATCATGTCGGTCGCGGCAGGGCAGGCGGCTCCTGCGGGCGCGACACGGCTTCCCGGGCTCGCGCTTCCCGGCCTGCCCAACCTGCACAGCCACACCTTCCAGCGCGGTATGGCGGGCCTGGCCGAGCGCCGAGGCGCCTCGGAGGATTCATTCTGGACCTGGCGCGAGGTGATGTATCGCTTCCTCGATCGCTTGAGCCCCGACGATGTCCAGGCGATCGCGGCCCAGGCCATGGTCGAGATGCTGGAAGGCGGCTTTACCGCGCTCGCCGAGTTCCACTACCTCCACCACGACAAGGACGGCTCCGCCTATGCCGACATCGCCACCATGGGCGGGTCGATCGCGGCGGCGGCTGAGGAAACCGGCATCGGCCTGACCCTGCTGCCGGTGCTCTATCGCTACGGCAATTTCGGCAAGGCGCCGGCCGCGGCCGGCCAGCGCCGCTTCCTCAATGATCGCGATGCCTATGCCCGCCTGATCGAGGGCAGCGAGAAGGCGGTTGCCGGCCTTCCCGATGCGCGCGTCGGCATGGCGCCGCATTCGCTGCGCGCGGTGGCGCTCGAGGACCTGAACTGGGTCGCTGAGCTTCGCCAGGGCGTGCCGCTGCACATCCATGTCGCCGAGCAGACCCGCGAGGTCGAGGACAGCCTCGCCATCACCGGCCGCCGCCCGGTCGAGCTCTTGATGCAGAACACTGCGGTGAACGAGCGCTGGTGCCTGATCCATGCCACCCATCTCAGCGATGCCGAGCGCGACGCGATGGCGCTCTCCGGCGCGGTCGCCGGCCTGTGCCCGATCACCGAGGCCAATCTCGGCGACGGCATCTTCGACGGGGTTCACTATCGGGCGAAGGGCGGGCGAATCGGCGTCGGCAGCGATTCCAATGTCGAGATCGGCTCCGGCGGCGAATTGCGCCTGCTCGAATATTCGCAGCGCCTGCGCGATCGGCGGCGTGCGCTCTGGGCCGAACCAAGCGTCTCGGCGGGCCTCAGGCTCTGGCAGGATGCCTGCGCCGGGGGCGCCCAGGCCTGCGGGCGCAGCATCGGCGCGATCGCCGTCGGCCAGCGCGCCGATATCGTCACCCTCGACGCCGAGCATCCCGCGATCGTCGGCAAGGGCGGTGACTTCGCCCTCGACAGCGCGATCTTCGCGGCGTCGGCCCTGCCGGTCGCAGAGGTGATCGTCGGTGGAAAGCCTGTGGTCAGCGGCGGCCGGCACATTGACCGCGCCCGTATCGCTGCCCGCTATGGCCAGGTGATCCGCACTCTCCTCAGCTGAGCCGCAGGGAATGTCATCCACTCAGATCGACGCCGTGACGCTGGACGGAGCCGGGCCGCTCTACGACCAGATCCGCCGCGCCATCCGCGATCTGATCCTGGCGGGGACCTGGCCGCCAGGAACGGCGGTGCCGCCGGAGCACGCGCTGATGGAGAAGCTCGACGCCTCGCGAATGACCGTGCATCGCGCGCTGGCGCAGCTCGCTCGCGAGGGACTGATCACCCGCCGTCGCCGTTCAGGCACGATCGTGGCAAGCCCACCGGCCAGCCATGCGATGCTCGACATCCTGTCGATCCCGCAGGAGGTCGGAGAGCTCGGCCAGGCTTACAGCTGTCGCATCCTGCAGAGGCGCGACGGCAAGGCACCGCGCGAGCTTGCCGCCCGTTTCGAGCTCGGCCGCTCGGCCAATGTTGCCCATCTCACCTTGCTGCATTTCGCCGATGGCGCGCCGCACGTGCTGGAAGACCGGGTGATCCATATCGCGACCATTCCTCAGGTCGTCGACGAGAGCTTCGCCCAGACTCCGCCGGGCGACTGGCTCCTCAAGCACAGCCTGTGGACGCAGGCCGAGCACGCGATCAGCGCCGTCGCGGCCGAACCGGAGGAAGCGGAGCTGCTGAAGATCGATCCCGGCGCGCCCTGCCTGCTGGTCGAGCGCCGGACCTGGAACCAGGCCGAGCCGATCACGGCGGTGCGGCTGCTCTACCCAGGAGGGCGTCACCGCTTCATCGGCCGTTTCGGGCCCTACGGGGCGGTTTGAGAGCCGAGCGGCGGGCCGCTGCCCGCCGATCTTGATGGACTGTGGTCAGCAGGCGTAACGCACGCTCCGGCCCCATTCGTCACGGCCATAGCAAACCCGGTCCGGCGTCGTCGCATTGCCGATGATCGCACCGCCGGCACCACCGATCGCCGCGCCTGCCAGTGCACCGCCGGCCCGGCCGGTCGCGGCACCGCCGATGATGGCACCGGCGCCGGCGCCGATCAGCGCTCCGGTTGCAGTCCTCTCCTCGCGCGGCGTGCAGGCGCCGAGCGCCGTGACGGCGGTGGCGACAAGGATAAGTTTCTTCATCGTCATCGGGCGTTCCCTTCCTTTGTGGCGAGGGCCGACAGCTTCATGATGCGGCATGCAAGGGCGAGCTTGCGAAGCCTGTCGGCCTATCCTTGGTACTGGTCGTGTCGCGGGTCCGGGATAAGGCGTCCCGCGTTGGCATTCGCCTGCCGCTTGAACGCGCACCCCTGAAGCTACGCGCTCGATCAATCGTGCAACCGCGTGCGCCGGCCTTTGTTCCGCGCATGGGCGGAACAACCTCGCGCGCCCGGACGACCGTTCACGCCCAGGGACAGGTTGGTGTGCTTGGCCGGCATTGCGATTTTTGTCGACCGTGCCGGGAACCCCGCCGCTTGCCCCGGGTTGATGGGACGAGCCGGCCCAGCGCTGGCAACAGAAGCTAGTTCATGGAGGGACCGATGAGCGCTACGATGACCGCAGCCTCTCACGCCGCCAACCCGTTGATCGCCGGCGCCCGCGTCGCCGGTACCGATGTCTACAACACCGCCGGCGAGCATCTCGGCTCGATCTATGATGTCATGCTCGACAAGGCGACGGGCAAGGTCGCCTACGCGATCATGTCCTTTGGCGGCTTCCTCGGCCTCGGCGAGAAATACCACCCGATCCCGTGGAGCATGCTCGACTACGATGTCGACAAGGGCGGCTATGTCGTGCCGCTGACGCGCGAGAAGCTCGAAGCGGCGCCCATGTACGGTGCCGACGGCGAGCCCGATTGGCACGACAAGGAGTATGGCAAGCGCGTGCACGATTATTACGGCACCATGCCCTACTGGATGATGTGAGAGCGCGCCGCAGGGCCTGCGTTCCACACAAAGGCGCAACTCGCGGCGGTCGCTATCCCCCCAGCCGGATCGTCGTGATTGCGTGGTGCGGGCCGAAAGGCCCGCACCTTTTTTGTGCGCCGATGCCGACCATGGCGCGGGAACTTCGGCTGCCGTTGCGCGTCATAGAATGCCGGCGGGAAGAGCCCGTCGCGGATGGGGCGGGTTCTCCTGTAGTATCAGAGGTCATCATGCAAATTCGCTACGGCTATCGCATCGAGCTCGTCTGCGAGCAGCCGACCGACTTGCTGACGCTCATCGACGTCCACCCGTCGCGCCGGCACGATCTGATCCGCCCAGACGAGATGCGCGTCACGCCGCTTGCCGGTGCGGGCGAGCCAATCCCCGTCAGCCAGCATCTCGACGCATTCGGCAACATCTGCCGCCGCCTGAAGGCGCCCGCCGGGGGCGTGTCTTTCGCATGCGAGGGGCTGATCTACGACAACGGCGAACCTGATCGGGTCGATCTTGCCGCGACGCAGGTCGCACCGGCGGATTTGCCGGACGAGGTCCTGCCCTATCTGCTCGGCAGCCGCTATTGCGAGACCGATCGGCTCGCCGATACCGCCTGGCAGCTGTTCGGCCAGGTCGAGCCGGGTTGGGCGCGCGTCCAGGCCGTCACCCAGTTCGTCCACAATCACATCACTTTCGGCTACGCCTTCGCCCGCAACACCCGCACGGCGTTCGAAGCGTTCAACGAACGCATCGGGGTGTGCCGGGATTTCGCCCATCTGGCGATCGCGCTCTGCCGCTGCCTGAACATTCCTGCGCGGTACTGCAACGGCTATCTCGGCGACATCGGCGTGCCGCCCGATCCGGCTCCGATGGACTTCAACGCCTGGTTCGAGGTCTGGCTCGGCGGGCGCTGGCACACTTTCGATGCCCGTCACAACCAGCGTCGCATCGGCCGCATCGTCATTGCCCGCGGGCGCGACGCCACCGACGTGCCGATGCTCACCTCCTTCGGTCCGCACACGCTGCGGCGTTTCGAGGTGATCACCGAGGAAGTCGAGAGCGAACCGTTGCGTGCGATGTCTCGCCTTGTTCCCGCCAGACAGGGTGCCCATATCGCCGCCTGAGATGGCGAACACGTCGGACCCGTTACTCGAAATCGAGACGCAGGCGCAGCCGCGCTGCTTCCGCGTCATCGCCAATGCGCGAGCCGGGACTGTGCTCGAAGCCGGCGCGGCGAGCTTCGCGCGCCGCATCGAGGCGGCTTTCGCGGCCGCTGGGTGCCGCGCCGATGTCGAGCTGGTGCCGCCGCGCCGGCTGCAGGAACGCCTGCGGGCCGCTGTCGCCGACGAGGCCGTGACGACCGTGGTCGCCGGCGGCGACGGCAGCATCAACGGCGCGCTCCCTGTCCTGGCCGGCTGCAAGCGGCCGGTCGGCGTGCTGCCGCTCGGCACAGTCAACGTGCTCGGCCGCGATCTCGGCCTCACCGGCACGCTCGAAGAGCAGATTAGCGCGATTTGTACCGGCGATCCCGTCGCGATGGATCTCGGCAGTGTCGATGGCCGCCTGTTCCATTCGCTCTCGGGCATGGGCTTCTTCAGCCTGATGGCGCGCCAGCGCGAGTATGCGCGTCGCCGCTTCCCCTTCAGCCGCCTCGTCGCCTTCCTCTTTGCGGCGACGCGCTCAATTCTGTTCACCCGCTCGATCCGCATCGAGATGGAGATCGCCGGCGAACGCCGGCAGGTCGAGGCCGACGCTGTCCTCGTCACTGTCAATCAGTTCGACGGCGCCGAATGGCGCCGGAGCCGTCTCGACGGCGGCGAGTTCGAGGTCCATATCCTAGATACCGGCGGCCTTTTGTCGCGCGCCAAGGCCGCGTTGTCGATGCTGACCGGCGGCTGGCGCAACTCCCATAATCTCGTCTCCCTCACCGGCACGTCGGTGACGATCATCCGTCGTGACAAGCGCCGCGGCCATGTCACCTTCGATGGCGAGGTCGAGCGTCGCGCCAGCCCCTTCACCTACCGCCTGGTGCCGGGCGCACTCAACGTGATCGCGGCTCGGCCGGCCGAGATCCAGTCCGAGCCGCACCCGGCCGAACACATGTTCCCATCATGAGGCCTGCGATGTTCCTGCTCCAGCCGCGCTTTCTCCTGCCTGTCGCGGCGGCCTTTGGTTTCATCGGGTTGGCTTTCTACGTCGCGTCCGATGGCAGCGCGGGGCTCGACAGCGCGCTGGTGATGCTGTTCCGCGACCCGGCGAACCCGTCGCTGCCGCTCGGCCCGGCCTGGTTCCGCGAGATGATGCGCGACCTGACCGCGCTCGGCAGCTTCATCGGGCTCGGCGTCGCGACCGTGATCGCGACGCTGACTCTGCGGCTCTGTGGCCATCGCACGCTCGCGTTCGGCCTGGTGCTCAACGTGCTGTCAGCCGTGGCAGCGAGCACGCTGCTGAAACTCGCTTTCGGCCGCGAGCGGCCGGACATCGTCGAGCACGCCGCCCTGACCTTCACCGCGAGCTTCCCGAGCGGCCACGCCTTCCTTGCAGCGGTCGTGCTGCTCAGCATCGCCAGCTTCGCCGGCATCGCCTCGCGCCGCGCCGATATCGCCCGGCTCTGCCTGTGGGTGGCCTGGGCGCTGATCATCGCGATCGGCGTGAGCCGCATCTATCTCGGCGTGCATTGGCCGAGCGACGTGCTTGGCGGCTGGTGCCTCGGTATCGCCTGGTCCAGCCTCGCGACGTTCGTGATCGGCCGTATGGCTGCCCGGTCGGAGGTCAATTCCGCCCGGCCGCTCGCACGCCATGGAGAGCGCGCCGTCTGATCGCCGGAACCGGTTGCAGGCTTGAGCGTTGATCGGGGCGCCGCGCCGGCGCATCCGCAACGGAGTTCCTGATGACGCTGTCCCGCAACACGCTTGTCCTTCTGATCGGCCTGCTCGTCCTCGGTCTCGGGGCCGTAAGCTACGCGCTCTATCAGGAGAAGAAGCAGCCGGAGGGCGTCGAGATCTCGGTCGGAAAGAACGGCCTGTCGATCAAGGAAAAGTGAGGGGTCGGCAAGGCCTCACAATTCGGAGGGCTCAAGCAGCCTGCAGGGTCTCGTCGACGACGCGGTCGCGGCCGGCCCGCTTGGCCCTGTAGAGCGCATCGTCTGCCTGCTTCAGCAAATGCTGCAGGGAACTGGCGGGGCCGCCGGTACCCCAGACGACACCGATGCTGACCGTCAGCGCCAGCGGCTCCGCCCGTCCGACGGGGACACGCAGCCGGGCGCAGCCATCGCGGAGTCGCTCCGCCAGAGCGAGCGTCGCCGGTTGGGTCAGACCGGAGACAAGGATGGCGAACTCCTCGCCGCCGATCCGGCCGAACAGGTCGTCTCGGCGCAGCAGTTCCGAGATTCGCTCGGCCAGGGTCGCCAGTACCTCGTCCCCGATCGCATGACCAAACTCGTCGTTGATCAGCTTGAAGCGGTCCACGTCGAGCATAAACAGCGCCACCGGCCGGCTTTCGGCAAGGTTCTGTTCCAGCACAGCCTCGCTGCGCGCGAGGAAGGCGCGGCGCGACAGCGTCCGGGTCAGGACGTCCTGGTTTGCGGCGAGATCGAGCTCGCTCAGCAGGCGCGAGCGGGCGGCATTGATCGCCGCCACCATGATCGGCCCCAGCGAGAAGAGTGCGACGCCGAAGCGATGCGAGGTCAGGGCGGCGGCATATTCGGGGGTACCCGGTGTCAGCGCGGACAGCAGGACGGTGCTTTGCCAGAGGCCGAGCCCGAAGGTCAGCAGCGCGGTCGGGAAGATGCCGTAGCTCAGCGCGCACCAGAGGATCGCCGGAACCGGCATGGCGATCGCGCCGGTGCCACCGATCGCGGTGGCGACGAGGATCGAAGCCAGCAAAGCGACGCCCGGAAGGATCGCGTTCGGCCGCCATCCTACCGGCGCGGCTTGCGCGGCCAGCCGTTTCGCCAGCTCGGCAAGCGGCGGCGCCGTCAGGACCATAGGCAGGACCACGAGATTGCTGGAGAACTCGCTGGTCAGGAAGAATTCGAAGGCCTGCATCGGCGACTGGCCGAAATAGACGACGAGGCAGCCGCCGCCGACAGTGGCGGCCGCCGCGGCGGCGGCGAAGGCGATCAGCAGCAGGAACAAGAGAGATTGTGGCCGCTCGAGCCGACGATCCGGGCTGGAGACCCGCTGGAACAGCAGATAACCGACGCTGGCGGTCGTCAGGTTGCCCGCTGTCAGCCAGAGCGTGATGCCGATGCCACCGCCCATCGCGAAGTCGGCGGCGAGATATCCGGCGGCTGCACCCGCCCAGCCGAGCGGCCCGGCCCAGCCGGGATTGCGCACCATCACGCCCATCAGCAGGGCGTTGGCCGGCCAGAACGTCGAGAGGAAGCCGAGCGGTCGCGTGAGATGCCCGAAGAGCGCAGCAGCGAAGACGATGCCCGCGACCAGCATCGCTGCACGCCAGGGAAGCAGGCGGGATGACGCTGCTTTCTCCTGGTTGTGAGCTGGCCGGGGAGGAATGTCGCGAGCAAGCTTCATTGCTGTCGGAGCAAAGCAGACAAAGGTGAAGGCAAACTGAAATGGCGGCCATAAACTGCGGTGAACAACCAGCTTTCGGCCTGGCCGCATGCATGCACGGCGGGGCGCGCATTGCCATTCATCGGGCCATCCTGCATGGCCTTGCCGACATAAAACGGTTAAGACCGGCTCCTCATTTCGGTTAAGCACGAGGCTTTGCGATGAATGCTCCCTTCAAGAACCTGATCGCCGGTGAATGGACCGGCTCGCAGAACGCTTCGCGCAACATCAACCCCTCCAACACCAACGACGTCGTCGGTGAGTATTCGCAAGGGTCCGTCGAGGACCTGAACAATGCGGTCGCCGCCGCCAAGGCCGCCTTCCCGGCCTGGAGCCGCACCACTCCGCAGGAGCGCTACGAAATCCTGAAGAAGGCCTCCGACGAGATCCTTGCCCGCAAGGAGGAGCTCGGAAAGCTGCTCTCGCGCGAGGAAGGCAAGACCTTGCCCGAAGGCATCGGCGAGGCGACCCGCGCCGGCCAGATCTTCGCCTTCTTCGCCGGTGAGTGCCTGCGCCTGAATGGCGAGAGCATCCCCTCGGTGCGTCCCGGCGTCGGCGTCGAGGTCACCCGCGAGCCGGTTGGCATCATCGGCATGATCACGCCCTGGAACTTCCCGATCGCGATCCCGGCCTGGAAGATCGCCCCGGCGCTCGCCTACGGCAACTGCGTCGTGATCAAGCCGGCCGATCTCGTCCCCGGGTCGGCCTGGGCGTTGGTCGACATCATCCAGCGCGCCGGCCTGCCCAAGGGCGTGCTCAACCTGGTGATGGGCCGCGGCTCGGTCGTCGGCCAGGCATTGCTCGAGCACAAGGACGTGCACGCGATCTCCTTCACCGGCTCAGTCTCGACCGGCCGCAAGGTCGCGGCCGCCTGCATCGCCGGCAACCCGATGAAGAAGGTCCAGCTCGAAATGGGCGGCAAGAACCCGCTCGTCGTGCTGGATGACGCCGACCTCAAGGTCGCCGTCGAATGCGCGGTGCAGGGCGCCTTTTTCTCGACCGGCCAGCGCTGCACGGCCTCCTCGCGCCTGATCGTCCAGGCCGGCATCCATGACCGCTTCGTCGAAGCCTGCATCGAGCGGCTGAAGGGCGTCACCGTCGACGACGCGCTGAAGGCGGGCACCACCATCGGCCCCGTGGTTGATCAGAGCCAGCTCGACCAGGACTTGAAATATATTCAGATCGCCCGCGACGAGGGCGGCAAGCTCGCCTGGGGCGGCGAACTGCTCAACCGCGAGAACCCCGGCTTCTATCTGCAGCCGGCGCTGTTCACCGAGACCACCAACGCCATGCGCATCTCGCGCGAGGAGGTGTTCGGCCCGGTCGCCAACGTCATCCGCGTCAAGGACTACGAGGAGGCGCTCGCCATCGCCAACGACACCGAGTTCGGGCTGTCCTCGGGCATCTGCACGACCTCGCTGAAGCATGCGACGCACTTCAAGCGCAATGCCGAGGCCGGCATGGTGATGGTCAACCTGGCGACCGCCGGCGTCGACTACCATGTGCCCTTCGGCGGCCGGAAGGGCTCGAGCTACGGCCCGCGCGAGCAGGGGGCCTATGCCCGCGAGTTCTACACCACGGTGAAGACCTCCTACACGCTTGCCTGAGGTTCAGGCCGGGCGATCAGGGGGCCGTGCCGCAAGGCGCGGCCCTTTTTTATGGCGTCCCTCATGACCCTATGCTGGCATATGTCTTGCTCGACGGACCGATCGGCTTTTCGGGGAGGGTACAATGCCAGGATCTTTTCATCGCCGCGGATTTCTCGCACTTGCGGCAGCGGCGCTGCCGACCTCGTTGCGAGCTGCGGCGACGCACAAGATCGCGGCCCTTTTCGCAGGCAAGGTCGACGATGGCGGCTTCATGCAGGCGGGCTATGACGGCTTGAAGCTGGCCGAGAGTCGCCTCGGCGTCGCCGTCGCCTTCGAGCAGGGCGTGGCACCCAGGCCGGAGGAACTGGCCGCGGCGCTGCGCAAGCTGGCAGGAAACCGACCCGACCTCGTGATCGCCCACGGCGGCCAGAACAACGCCGCGGCCAAGACGGTCGCCGCGGAATTTCCAGACGTCCGCTTCGTAGTCACCCAGGGCAATGTCACCGGCTCCAACCTCGCGAGCTACGAGGTGTTGCAGGAGCACTCGGCCTTCCTTGCAGGCATGCTCGCGGGCCTGACCACCAGGACCGGGGTGGTCGGCCATATGTCCGGCATCAGGGTCACGCCTGGGTTGAAGGGGCGGGCGGCTTATATCAACGGTGTCCGCCACGCCAATCCGACCGCGCAGGTGCTGACCAATTTCTCCGGCAATCAGGACGACAACGCCCTGTCGAAGAAGGTCGCCGCCGCGATGATCGCGGCCAAGGCCGACATCATCTTCACCATGCTCAATGCCGGCCGGACTGGCGCGATCGAGGCCTGCCGCGAGGGGGACGCCAAGCAGATCGGCAATGTGCGCGACTGGACCCTGGTCGAGCCGGAGGTCTTCGTCGCCTCTGCCTTCGCCGATGCGGGACAGGCCCTCTTGAACGCCACGCAGGATCTGGTCCAGGGGCGTTTTGCCGCCGGGCAGATCAGGCAGATCGGCCTGGAGTCGCCGGAAGCCGTGCGCCTGACCCTCGCTCCGTCAGTGCCGGCCGATGTCCGGAGCAAGGTCGAGGCGATGGCGGCCGAGATCGCCGCGCGCCGATTCGAGGTTCCGACCGAATGGCAGGGTGAGGAATTCCAGAATCCGGCCTGAGCCGGCCCCCTCTCACGCAAACAGGGCCTGCTCCAGCGTTGCGATGCTGGGCAACAGCAGGTGGCTGAGCGGGCGCAAGGTGGCGGCACTGCCGGCGCCGGTCAGGACTGCGACCCGCAGGCCAGCCCCAGCCGCCGCCGCCATGTGCATGTCATGGCTGGAATCGCCGACGACGGCGACTGCATTCGCCGGAAGGCCGGTCGCGGCGCAGAAGCCATCGACCATACCGCGTCCGGGCTTGGCGCCATGGCCGGAATCATAGCCGCAGAGGAAGGCCAGATGCGGCTCGAGACCGAAGCGATCTGCGGTCGCGGCCACGGCCGCTTCGCTGTCGCTGGAGGCGATGCCCAGCGCGAGGCCGCGATCGGACAGGCCGGCGAACAGGGCGGCGAGATCGCAGACCGGTACGGCCGCGACGACCGCGGACCGAAAGAGCGTATCGAGCCGGTCGGTCAGTTCCGCCATCCCGAATTGAGCGCCGGCCTCCACCCAGGCCTGGGCGACGTCCTCGGTATTGCCCGATGCGAGCAGCCCGTCGGAGAGGGCGTAGCCGGTTGTGGGATCGACCCCCGCAACCGTCAGCAGCCGCGCCGTCAGCTCGGCATCGCCGCGAGCGGCGAGCCGGCCGGCGCCGAGATTGGTCGGCGCCCAGCTGGCCTGGTAGTCGATCAGCGTACCGTCCTTGTCGAACAGGATGCCGCTTATGGCTGGCCGGGTCATCACGTCACCGGAATCACGTCGACCTTGACGTCGAGCTTCTGGTTGCCCGGCCCGACCAGCACGCCGTCGAGCGGCGAGACATCGGCATAGTCGCGCCCCGTCGCGGTGACGATATGGTCGTCGGCGACGACGAGGTCATTGGTCGGGTCGAGCCCAATCCAGCCGGTTTCCGGCCCGCACCAGAGCATGATCCACGCATGTGTCGCATCGGCGCCCTCGAGCCGTGGCTGGCCCGCCGGCGGGATGGTGCGCAGATAGCCGCTGACATAGGCGGCCGGCAGGCCGAGGCCCCGCAAGCCCGCGATCATGATGTGGGCGAAGTCCTGGCAGACGCCGTGGCGCGCAGCGAAGGCCTCACGGATCGGGGTCGAGACCTCGGTCGCCTCGGGATCGTAGACGAACTCCTTGCGGATGCGGGCCATCAGCTCGCTCGCCGCCTCGAAGACCGGCCGCTTCGCTGCAAAGCTCATGCGGGCATAGCCGGTGATCTCCGAAACAGTCGGTGCGAGGCGGCTGGGATAGAGATACTGGGCCGGGGAATCCGCGGCGAGGCTCTGCGCCTGCAATGCGAGCTCGGCAACCTCCTCCCAGCCGCGCGTCAGGGCCGGGAAGGGCGCCGCCGCCCGGGTCACTTCGACCCGCGAGGTCATCTCGATCCTGAGTTCGCGATGCGGCTTGGCGATGGTCAGGGTCGTCGTGCGGTTGCCGAAGAAGCAGACGCCGTCCCGGCGCTCTGCGCCGCGCGGCGTCACGGAGAGCTGGCTGGTCAGCACCTGCTGACCGACGCCGTCGCGCGGCAGCACGCGCAGGATGCAGCGCGCGAGCGGGACCGGCCGGCTGTAGCTGTAGGCCGTCAGATGGCGAATGTCGTAGATCACACGCTGTCCACTATGCCAAACGCGTCATCCGCGATCGTTCCGGCCTCGAATTCTGCAGGAAGTAGCGCTCGGCCACTGCGTTGGAGAGTCCCATCAGCAACTGCTCGAAATAGAGGATGCCGGTGCGGTCGAGGCGGCTCGCCTCGGCCGTGCGGCATTCGGCGGCGAGCTTGAGCGCGAGCCGGCGCGGCTCCTCCAGCATGCCGTCGTCGTTGAGGCTGGGCAGTGCTGCGATCTCGGCATCGAGGCGCTCGATCTGGAAAGCCACGGAGCGCGGATTGTAGGGGTCGAGCATGACGAGATCGAGAACGGGCTGCAGCGCCGCGCCGAGCATGTAGCGCGAGCGATAGGTGATCTGCGAATCCGTCAGGTCGAGCAGCGCGTCGAGGCTGTTGCCCGGCGCGTCGTTCTCGACGAAATGGCGAGCGAAGCGGCAGGTGGTGACGCCGCGCTCGATCCGCCGGCCGATGTCGAGGAAGCGCCAGCCGGCGCCGCGCACCATGTTCTCCTGCGACAGGCCCGAGAAGGCGGCGAGCGATTTTAAGCCCGTGTCGGCGATCTCGAAGGCTTCGCCCTCGCTGGTCGGCTTGCCGGGGTCGGCGAGCTGGCGCTGCAGGTCGCCGAACAGCCGCCAGGCGTCGACGGAGAGCCGTTCCCGGATGACGGAGGCGGTACGCCTGGCTTCGCGGACGGAGGCGACAGCCGAGCCGTATTGGTCGAGATCGTGCAGGGCGGTACGCGCCTGCGCCGCGACGGAGCGGGCCTTGGACGCCGTCGGCGCCGCGCCCCAGGCGACCAGCAGATTGGCGAGCCGCTTGATCGTCTCGGCATGGCCCGGCGCCTGGTCGTCCGCATTGATCAGGCGCCCGAGCAGGGCGCGCACCAGCCGCAGCGTCGCCTCGCTGCGCTCGAGATAGCGCCCGAGCCAGAACAGGTTGTCGGCGGCGCGGCTCGGCAGGATGCCGACGATGCGGCGGATCGCGATCCGGTCCGGGCTCGGCAGCAGCGTCACCTGCTCGACCGGCTGGTCGGAGGTGATCCAGACGTCGCTGGAGCGCACGCCCGAGCGCATCGTCACGGCGCGCGCATCGCCCTCTTCGGAGATGCGGCAGAAGCCGCCGGGCATCACCTGCCAGCCATCGGGCGTCGCCGCGGCGAAGACGCGCAGCGTCATCGGTCGGGGCTCCAGCCGCCCGCCCTGCATCACCGGCATGGTCGAGAGGCCGACCACCTCCTGCCCGACATAGTCGAGGCCGCGCTCGGCGATGCGGGCGCGCAGCGCCTCGCGCTCGGCCTTGCCGAGATCGGCGACCAGCACGGTGCCGCCATCGAGCCCTTCACCCGGCGCGCGGAACGCGGCGGAGACGCTCATCTCGTCGAGCCGGTCGAGCACGATGCCGCGTTCGCGCGGCTGGCCGCACCACCAGGTGGCGATGTTCGGCAGGATCGGCTCCTCGCCGAGCACCTCCCGCGCCAGCCGCGGCATGAAGCCCATCAGCGCCCGTGCCTCGACCACCCCGGAGCCGAGCCCGTTGGCGACGACGACATTCTCGGCCCGTACCGCCTCGACCAGGCCAGGCACGCCGAGCGCAGAGCGGGCGTTGAGCTCCAGCGGGTCGGCGAAGTCGCCATCGATGCGCCGCCAGATGACGTCGGCGCGCTTGAAGCCGGCGATGGTGCGCACATGCACCAGCCCGTCGCGCATGACGAGGTCGCCGCCTTCGACCAGGAGGAAGCCGAGATAACGGGCGAGATAGGCCTGCTCGAAATAGCTCTCATGCATCTGGCCCGGCGTCAGCAGGCAGATGCGCGGCTCGACCCGCCGGGCGCGCGAGACGAGGCCGGCGCGGAAGCCCTGGAAGAAGCCGGCGAGCCGCTCGACATTCATCGTCCGGAACAGGTCCGGGAAGGCGCGGCCGAGAGCAAGCCGGTTCTCCAGTGCATAGCCCGCCCCGGAAGGCGCCTGGGTGCGGTCATTCAGCACCCACCAGCGCCCGTCCGGTCCGCGGCCGAGATCGGCGGCATAGATCTGGAGCTGCCCGGCGCCGGCTGTGCCTTGCACGGGCCTGAGATAATCGGGGCTGCCGGTGATGGCGGCGGCCGGCAGCGCGCCCTCTGCGATCAGCCGGCCGGGGCCATAGATGTCGCCAAGCACGGCGTCCAGCAGTTGCGCACGCTGCGCGACGCCGGCGGCAATGACCTGCCATTCCTGCCCGGTGAGCACGAGCGGAGCGTGATTGAGCGGCCAGGAGCGCTCCCCGGCGAGCGGGTCGCTCTCGTCGAGATCGCCATGGACGCGGTAGGAGACGCCGGTGTCGCGCACATGCCGGTCCGCGAGACCGAAGCGGCGCTGCAACTCGTCGCCGGAGAGCGCCGACCATTCCGCCAGAAACGGCTCCCAATGCGGCCGGATCGAGCCGTCAGGCGCCATCAGCTCGTCATAGGCGCCGGGCAGCGGCCGATAGCCTGCGAGCAGGGCGTTGCGGCGCTCGTTGCGCGTCCGCGTCGAACTCGATCGGCGCTGCAGAGCCATCCTTGACCTCAAACCCCGAGCGGGCGGCGTAGGTCGAGGGTCATCGGGAATTCCAGACTACGCTCTTCTGCGGGAATCGCCAGCGCCCCCGGACTATGACCGATCGCCTCGAAGCGGGCCAGCCTCCTGGCTTCCGCCTCGTAGGAATTCACAGGCGGTGTCTCGTAATTGCGACCGCCGGGATGGGCGACATGGTAGACGCAACCGCCGAGCGAGCGGCCGGCCCATATATCGACGATGTCGAAGGTCAGCGGCGCATGTACCGGGATCGTGGGGTGCAACCCAGAGGCCGGCTGCCAGGCCTTGAAGCGCAGCCCGGCGATGCTGGTGCCGGCGGCGATCTCGGTCATCGGCAGCGCCCGGCCATTGCAGGTGATCACATGCCGGCCGGGCGTCAGCCCGCTCGCCTTGACCTGCAGCCGCTCGACTGAGGAATCGACATAGCGGACGGTGCCGCCGATCGCGCCCTCCTCGCCCATGACGTGCCAGGGCTCGAGCGCCTGTCGCAACTCCAGCTCGACGCCGCCCTGGTTGACCCTGCCGAAGAACGGGAAGCGGAACTCGTGCTGCGCCGCGAACCAGGCGGGATCGAAGCGGTAGCCGGCCCGCTCCAGATCGGCGAGAACGTCGCGGAAATCCTGCCAGACGAGCTCGGGCAGCATGAAGCGGTCATGCAGACTGGTGCCCCAGCGCACGAGCTTGCCGGTCTGCGGCTCGCGCCAGAACCAGGCGATCAGCGCCCGGATCAGGAGCTGCTGCGCCAGCGACATCCGCGCATCCGGCGGCATCTCGAACGAGCGGAACTCGATCAGCCCGAGCCGCCCGGTCGGCCCGTCCGGCGAGTAGAGCTTGTCGATGCAGATCTCGGTGCGGTGGGTATTGCCGGAGACGTCGATCAGGAGGTTGCGGTAGAGCCGATCGACCAGCCAGAGCGGGATCGCCGGCTCACATGGGCCGGGTGTCTGCGCCAGCGCGATCTCAAGCTCGTAGAGCTGGTCGTGGCGGGCCTCGTCGATGCGCGGCGCCTGGCTGGTCGGGCCGATGAACAGGCCGGAGAACAGGTAGGACAGCGAGGGGTGGCGCTGCCAGTAGAGCACGATGCTCTTAAGCAGGTCCGGCCGGCGCAGGAACGGGCTGTCGGCCGGCGTCACCCCGCCGAGCACGACGTGATTGCCGCCGCCAGTGCCGGTATGGCGGCCGTCGACCATGAACTTCTCGGCGCAGAGCCGCGATTGCCGCGCTTCCTCATAGACGCCACGCGTAATTGCGACGGCCTCCGCCCAGTTCTTCGCCGGGTGGATGTTGACCTCGATCACGCCGGGATCTGGCGTGACCTTGATGACGTTGAGGCGCGGGTCGTGTGGCGGCGAGTAGCCCTCGATATGCACGGGCTGGCCCGTCTCTTCCGCTGTCGCCTCGATGCTGGCGATCAGGTCGAGATAATCCTCCAGCCGCTCGACTGGCGGCAGGAAGACGCAGAGCACGCCGTCACGAACCTCGATGCTGAGCGCCGTGCGGACCGACTCGGCGCCGAGCTCCTGCTCGACGATGTCCTGCCGCGGGGTCTGCGGCCCGCTGCTACCGGCCGGGCGCGTCGCCTGGACGGGACCCTCGAAGACGGGCGGGGGATCGGCGGCGCGCGGCGCGCCCGGCGAGCCGGCCGTGGCGGGTGGCAGCGGCCCGCGCGGCTCCAGCGGGTCCTGCGGATGGACATGCGGATAGGCCTTGGCCGGGACATGCGGCAGCGAGCCGAGCGGCAGCCGGAAGCCGACCGGCGAATCACCCGGTACCAGGAAGAGCTTGCCGCGCCTGAGCTTCCATTTCTCCGAGCGCCAGCGCCGGTCCTCCGCCGCCGCCTGCCAGCGCTGCACCGGGATGACATAGCCGCTCGGCTTGCCGAGCCCGCGCTCGAAGACGCGGACCATCCGGGCGCGTTCCTCCGGGTCGGAGAGCTTCGGGTCGAGCGGGTCGACGTTCTCCGGCAGCTGGCCTTCCTTCACCAGCCAGTGCCCGGTGTCCTCATAGGCGGGCAGCACGTAGTCGGCGCCGAGGCCCAGCCGCTCGGAGAGGGCAGCGGCGAGCGTCTCGACCGCCGCCGTGGTCGGCACGACCTCATGCTCGCGGTCGCCGCCCGTCCTGGCGCCGGGCTCGCGCGCGATCAGCGCGGCGTTGCGCCAGATCGGCTCGCCATCCTCGCGCCAGTAGAGCGCGAAGGCCCAGCGCGGCAGGCTCTCGCCCGGATACCATTTGCCCTGGCCGTAATGCAGCATGCCGCCCGGCGCGAAGCGCTCGCGCAGGCGCCGGATCAGCACGTCGGCGCGCTCGCGCTTGGTCGGGCCGACCGCGGCGGTGTTCCATTCCTCGCCGGTCTGGTCGTCGATCGAGACGAAGGTCGGCTCGCCGCCCATGGTCAGCCGGACATCCTGCGCCTGGAGATCGGCCTCGACCTGTTCGCCGAGCGCGTCGAGCTCGGTCCAGGACGAGTCGGAGAAGGGCAGGGTGATGCGCGGCACCTCATGGACGCGCGTCACGCTCATGTCGAAGGTGAACTGCGTCTCGGCATAGCTCGCCAGGCCGCTGACCGGCGCGGCCGAGCGGTAATGCGGCGTCGCCGCCAGCGGCAGGTGACCCTCGCCGGTGAGCAGGCCGGAGGTCGGGTCGAGCCCGATCCAGCCGGCGCCGGGGATATAGACCTCGGCCCAGGCGTGCAGGTCGGTGAAGTCCTTGTCGGTGCCGCGCGGGCCTTCGAGCGGATCGATGTCCGCTTTCATCTGGATCAGGTAACCGGAGACGAAGCGGGCGGCGAGGCCGAGATGGCGCAGGATCTGGACCAGCAGCCAGGAGCTGTCGCGGCAGGAGCCGGATTGGATCGCCAGCGTCTGCTCGGGCTCCTGCACGCCCGGCTCCATCCGGATGCCATAGGCGATCATCTGCTGCAGGCGGGCGTTGAGGTCGACGATGAAATTGACGGTATTGGTCTTCTCGCGCGGGATCGTCGCCAGCAGTCCGGCGAGCAGCGGCCCGGCCTCCTCCTTGACCAGATAGGGCGCGAGCTCGTCGCGCAGTTCCTCGGGATAGGCGAAGGGGAATTCCTCGGCCTCGGCGGCGACGAAGAAGTCGAACGGGTTGATGATCGAAAGCTCGGTGACGAGATCGACCTCGATGCGGAACTCGGTCACCGGCTCCGGAAAGACATAGCGCGCCAGCCAGTTGCCGTTCGGATCCTGCTGCCAGTTCACGAAATGCTCTGCCGGCGAGACCTTGAGCGAATAGCTCTTCACCGCCGAGCGGGAATGCGGCGCCGGGCGCAGCCGGATGATCTGCGGGCCGAGCGTGACCGGTCGGTCGTAGCGGTAATGGGTGAGGTGGTGCAGTGCGGCGATGATGGCCAAGAGCGGGGACCCTGTTTTTGCCACGGGCCGGGCTGGCCGCTACCGGTACGATAGCGGCAGGGACAGGCGGGGCAAGCCCGTTCCTGCGCAGGAATGCGCCGGCAATTCAGGCTGTTGCGCAACAAGAGTGCATGCTGCGCGCCATCTCTCGAACTCTGCTTCGCCCCCGCTGGACATCGAACACAATCTGGCCACAGAGTGCGCCCCAACGGGCGCCCGGGAGTGCCCGCAGACCACACAATGGGGATTTCCATGCGTCACGTAGCGAAACTGATGGCGGCTTCCGCCTTCGCCGCCCTGCTGGCGAGCGCCGCTTTGGCCCAGACGCCCAAAGACACCATCGTCATGGCCAAGCAGATCGACGACATCATCACGCTCGATCCCGCCGAGGCCTTCGAGTTCTCAGGCGTCGAGGTCGTCACCAATCTCTATGACAAGCTGATCGGCGTCGATCTCAAGAACAACAATGCGCTGGTGGGTGAGCTCGCCGAGAGCTGGACCGTCAGCCCCGACAACCTGACCTACACCTTCAAGCTTCGGCCGGGCGTCAAGTTCCACTCCGGCAACCCGCTCACCGCCGCCGACGTGGTCTATTCTTTCCAGCGCGCGGTGACGCTCAACAAGTCGCCGGGCTTCATCCTCACGCAGTTCGGCCTGAACAAGGACACCGTGCTCGACAAGGTCAAGGCGGCCGATGACAACACCGTCGTCATCACTGTCTCGAAGCCGTTCGCACCGAGCTTTTTCCTGAACTGCCTGACCTCGGGCGTCGCCTCGATCGTCGACTCCAAGCTGGTCAAGGCCAATGAGAAGGACGGCGACTGGGGCAATGGCTGGCTGAAGCTCGCCTCGGCCGGCTCCGGCGCCTACAAGGTCCGCGCCTACCGTCCGAACGAGCAATATGCGCTCGACGCCAATGAGGGCTGGTACAAGGGCGCGCCGAAGACCAAGCGCATCATCGTGCGCCATGTCGCCGAGCCGGCCTCGCAGCGCCTGCTGCTGGAGAAGGGCGACATCGATATCGCCCGCAACCTCTCCAAGGACCAGCTTGCCGCGGTCAAGAGCAACGCCAACATCAACATCATTCAGGGCGACAAGGGCTACATCCTCTATCTCGGCCTGAACCAGAAGAACCCGAACCTCGCCAAGCCCGAGGTGCGCGAAGCCCTGAAATGGCTGGTCGACTACGACGCGATCGAGAAGAACATCGTCGAGGGCACCTATAAGGGCCACGAGTCCTTCCTGCCCAAGGGCTTCCTCGGCGCCATCGACGACAGGCCCTACAAGCTCGATGTCGCCAAGGCCAAGGAATTGCTCGCCAAGGCCGGCCTGCCGAACGGCTTCACCGTCACCATGGACACCCGCTCGGTCAACCCGATCACCGATATCGCCCAGGCGATCCAGTCGACCTGGGCCCAGGCTGGGATCAAGCTCGAGATCCTGCCGGGCGACGGCAAGCAGACCCTGACCAAGTACCGTGCCCGCACTCACGACATCTATATCGGCCAGTGGGGTCCGGATTATCTCGACCCGCACACCAATGCCGAGACCTTCGCCATCAACGAGGATAATGGCGAGGACGCCAAGTCGAAGACGCTGGCCTGGCGCAATGCCTGGGACATCCCGGAGATGACCAAGATCACCCAGGCCAATGTCCTCGAAAGCGACGCGAGCAAGCGCGCCGCCGTCTACGGCACTCTGCAGCGCGACCACCAGAAGGTCTCGCCCTTCGTCATCATGTTCCAGCAGATCGAAGTCTCGGCGCAGCGCAAGGGCGTCGCCAACTGGGTGATCGGACCGAGCTCCGACACCAATTTCTACGCTCCGATCACCAAGAACTGAGGCATCCGCCAGAGGAACCCGTCGTAGCCCCCACCAGGCTGCGGCGGGTTCTTGCTTTGCCGTCCCGTGCGGGCGGGCGTTGCCCCCAAGAACAAGAAAGGACGGAGCCGACGATGGTCGCCATCAGCGCACCGACTCCCCCCGCCCCGCCGCGCGCCAAGAGCCGCGCCGCCCGCTGGGCCAAGATCCTCGGCCGCGAGCTGACCACGGTCGCGATCACCATTTTCGGCCTGCTGCTGGTCACCTTCCTGATCGCCCGGGTCATGCCGATCGACCCGGTGCTCGCCGTGGTCGGCGACCGCGCTCCGGCCGATGTCTACGACAAGGCGCGCCTCGCCCTCGGCCTCGACAAGCCGTACTGGCAGCAATTCGCCACCTATATCGGCAAGGTCTTCACCGGCGATCTCGGCACTTCCGTGCTGACCGCCCAGAAGGTGACCGAAGACATCAAGACGGTCTTCCCGGCAACACTGGAGCTGGCGACGCTCGGTACGCTGATCGGCGTGGCGCTTGGCGTCCCGCTCGGCATCCTAGCTGCGGTCAACCAGGGCCGCTGGATCGACCAGATCGCTCGCGTCATCGGCCTGATCGGCTATTCGATCCCGGTGTTCTGGCTCGGCCTGATGGGGCTCCTGCTGTTCTACGCCAAGCTCGGCTGGGTCGCAGGGCCCGGTCGCCTCTCGGTCGCCTATCAGGACTTCGTCACGCCGGTGACCGGCCTCGTCATGCTCGATGCCGCCATGCAGGGCGAATGGGAGGCGGTGGTGGATGCCTTCTGGCACCTGATCCTGCCGGCCTCCGTGCTCGGCCTGCTCTCGGTCGCCTATATCAGCCGGATGACCCGCAGCTTCATGATCACCGAGCTGCAGCAGCAATATGTCGTTGCGGCCAGGGTGAAGGGCCTCTCGGAATGGCGTGTCGTCTGCGGCCATGCGCTCGGCAACGCCTTCGTGCCCTTGGTCACCGTGATCGCGCTCTCCTACATGCATCTGCTCGAAGGCTCGGTGCTGACCGAGACGATCTTCGCCTGGCCGGGCCTCGGCCGCTATATCACCAATGCGCTGCTCAACGCCGACATGAACGCGGTGCTCGGCGGCACGCTGGTGGTCGGCGCCGTCTTCATCGCGGTCAACCTGTTCTCCGACATCCTCGGCCGGCTGGCCGACCCGCGGGCGCGCTGAGGAGGCTGGCCATGACCGATCAAACCGCCACCTCCGTCACCTGGCACGCCTGGCTGACCACGACCTCGCCGGAATCGCGCCGGCAGGCCAAGCTCGGCCAGCTCTACCGGCAATGGCTCGCCTTCAGGAAGAACCCGGCTGCCGTGGTCGGCCTGGTGATCGTGCTGGCGCTGCTGCTGCTCGCAGCCTTCGCGCCGCTGATAGCGCAGCACGATCCGTTGGCGCAGGCGCTCGACCAGCGCCTGCTGGCGCCCTCGGCCAAGCACTGGTTCGGCACCGACGCGCTCGGCCGCGACATCTTCAGCCGCGTGGTCTACGGCACCCGCGTCACGCTTGTGATCGTCATGCTCGTGGTCATCACGGTCGGGCCGCTCGGCCTGCTGATCGGCTGTGCCGCCGGCTATTTCGGCGGCTGGGTCGACACCGTCTTGATGCGCATCACCGACGTCTTCCTCGCCTTCCCGCGCCTCGTGCTGGCGCTCGCTTTCGTCGCCGCGCTCGGGCCGGGCCTGGAGAACGCCGTCATCGCCATCGCCTTCACCGCCTGGCCGCCTTATGCGCGCGTCGCCCGCGCCGAGACGATGATCATCCGCAATGCCGACTACATCTCGGCGATGCGCCTGCAGGGCGCCAGCCAGATGCGGATCGTGCTGAAGCATGTCGTGCCGATGTGCGTGCCCTCGCTGATCGTGCGCACCACCTACGACATGGCCGGCATCATCATCATCGCTGCCGGTCTCGGCTTCCTCGGCCTCGGCGCCCAGCCGCCGATCCCGGAATGGGGCGCGATGATCTCGACCGGCCGCGAGCAGATCTTCGACCAGTGGTGGGTCGCGACCTTCCCGGGCATCGCCATCTGCGTGGTCGCGCTCGGCTTCAACCTGCTCGGCGACGGGCTGCGCGATGTGCTGGATGCGAGGTGAGCACCATGGCTGACGCACCTCTGCTGACGCTCGACGACCTGCGCGTCGACTTCCACACCCCGACCGGCATCGTGAATGCCGTGCGCGGCCTCTCCTTCACGCTTGGCCGCGAAAGGCTCGGCATCGTCGGCGAATCCGGCTCCGGCAAGTCGATGACCGGCCGCGCCATCCTCGACCTGATCCCGCACCCCGGCGTTGTCACGGCGAAGCGGATGGAGTTCCGCGGCAAGGACCTGACGACCATGGACAAGGCGAGCCGCCGCAAATTGCGCGGCCGCCATATCTCCATGGTGATGCAGGATCCCAAGTTCTCGCTGAACCCGGTCCAGACCGTCGGCGACCAGATCGCCGAGGCCTATCGCGTCCACCACAAGGCGAGCGCCCGCGAGGCCAAGGAGCGCAGCCTCTCGATGCTCGAGGCCGTGCAGATCCGCGAGCCCGGCCGCGTCTACGATCTCTATCCGCACGAGGTCTCCGGCGGCATGGGCCAGCGCGTGATGATCGCGATGATGCTGATCGCCGAGCCGGAGATTCTGATCGCCGACGAGCCGACCTCGGCGCTCGACGTCACCGTGCAGTTGCAGGTGCTGAAGATCCTCGACGACCTCGTCACCATCCGCGGCATGGGGCTGATCTTCATCAGCCATGATCTGCATCTGGTGAAGTCGTTCTGCGACCGGGTCATCGTCATGTATGGCGGCAAGGCGATGGAGACGCTGCCGGCCGGCGAGCTCGACCGGGCCCAGCATCCCTATACGCGCGGCCTGCTCGGCTGCCTGCCCGATCTCGACCATCCACGCGAGAAGCTCGCCACCCTCAACCGCGACCCGGCATGGCTGGCATGAGCACGAACTCCGCGATCAACGTCGACAAGCTCAACGTCTCCTTCGGCGACTCGCATGTCGTGAAGGATCTCTCCTTCGCGGTCGAGCCGGGCGAGAGTTACGGCATCGTCGGTGAATCCGGCTCGGGCAAGTCGACCGTGCTGCGCGTCCTCGCCGGCCTCAACCGCGACTGGAGCGGCGAGGTCGACATCCTCGGCAAGCGCCAGCCCAAGATCCGCGACAAGGCCTTCTACCGCGCCGTCCAGATGGTCTTCCAGGACCCTTATGGCTCGCTGCACCCGAAGAAGACCGTCGACGACACCCTGGCCGAGCCACTCGCCATCCACGGCATCCGCGACGCTGAGGCGAAGATCAGCCGCGCCATGCAGGATGTCGGACTGCCGACCTCCTTCCGCTTCCGCTATCCGCACCAGCTCTCCGGCGGCCAGCGCCAGCGCGTCGCCATCGCCCGCGCGCTGGTGCTGGAGCCGACGATCCTGCTGTTGGACGAACCGACCTCGGCGCTCGACGTCTCGATCCAGGCCGAGGTGCTGAACCTGCTGCAGGCGCTGCGCCACGAGCGCAAGCTGACCTATATCCTGGTCAGCCACGACCTCGCCGTGGTCGGCCATATGTGCGAGCGGCTGCTGGTCATGCAGTTCGGCCGCGGCGTCGAGGAGATGACGGCGGCGACGCTCGCCGCCCGCGCCCCGCAGACGGCCTATGCCCAGCAATTGCTGACGGCGAGCGAGGGCTTCCGGCGGGCGGGGTAGCATCCCACCGTCATTCCGGGGCAGGCCGAAGGCCTGAGCCCGGAACCCAGAACCGATGTCCCTTGCCGTCAAGGCTCGGCACTCGACAGCCCCTTCGGACAGACCATCGGTTCTGGGTTCCGGGCTCTTCGCTGCGCGAAGCCCCGGAAAGACGGCGCTCATCGGCCTGTGCGCAAACCGTTTGGCAAGCGCCATACTTGGTCGCATTGTCGTCGCAGGATTCGGTTCGACTGGCGCGCTTTCCGATTGCCCCGGAATGGAGCGATCGACGAGAATTCGCGCCGACGGCGTGTCGGCCGATCAGGAGTATGCCGCCATGGACGCCATCGCTGAACGCCTGCTGAAGCCGGAGGCTGCGCCGGAGCGCACGCCGGTCCCGCCTTTCGACCTGGTGATCTTCGGAGCCGGCGGTGACCTTGCCTTGCGCAAGCTCTTCCCGGCGCTGGCCCAGCGCAACGAAGAGGGCGTGTTGCCGGAGGAGAGCCGCGTCATCGGCATCGTCCGCAGGCAGGAGGACGTCGAGGGCATCCCCAACGAGATCGCCAGCAAGCTCGCCGCCGCCGGCCTGTCGCCGGATCGCATTGCCGCCTTCCGCCGCCGCCTCACCATGGTGCTGCTCGATGCGGTCAAGCCCGAGACCTACGGAGCCTTGAAGGAGGCGCTCGGCGAGTCCCAGCGGGTGCGTTCCTTCTATCTCTCGACGCCGCCGGACCTGTTCATCCCGATCTGCGAGAACCTGGCGAGCTCCGGCATCCTGACGCCGACCTCGCGTGTCATCCTGGAAAAGCCGCTCGGGCGCGACCTCGCCTCGGCGCGCGAGATCAACGACGCCGTCGCCCGCATCCTGCCGGAGAGCCGGACCTACCGGATCGACCATTATCTCGGCAAGGAGACGGTGCAGAACCTGCTGGTGCTGCGCTTCGCCAACACGCTGTTCGAGCGCTCCTGGTCAAGTCGCGACATCGATAATGTCCAGATCACCGTTGCCGAGACGGTGGGCCTCGAATCCCGTGCCGGCTATTACGACAAGGCCGGGCATCTGCGCGACATGGTGCAGAACCATGTGCTGCAGCTGCTCTGCCTGTTCGCGATCGAGCCGCCGAACCAGCTCGAGGCCGACGCGGTCCGTGACGAGAAGGTCAGGGTGCTGAAGGCGCTGCGGCCGATCGTCGGCCCCGATGTGCAGCGCATGACCGTGCGCGGCCAGTACGGGCCGGGCGCGATAGACGGCCAGCGGGTCAAGGGCTATGCCGAGGAACTCGGCCATGTCTCCGGCACCGAGACCTTCACCGCGATCCGCTGCGAGCTCGACACCTGGCGCTGGGCCGGCGTCCCGATCTTCCTGCGCACCGGCAAGCGCATGGCGCAGCGCTATTCCGAGATCGCGGTCACCTTCAAGCCGGTGCCGCATTCGATCTTCGGCCGTGCCCCGGGCTGCGAGGAGCTCTATGCCAACCGCCTGATCATCCGGCTCCAGCCCAATGACGGCGTCCAGCTCCAGCTGATGATGAAGGTGCCGGGCTCCGGCAAGCTCAAGATCGTGCCGCGCCAGCTCGATCTGCGCTACGAGACCGCCTTCGACGTGCGCACGCCCGACGCCTATGAGCGCCTGCTCACCGATGTGATCCGCGGCGACCAGACCCTGTTCATGCGCCGCGACGAGGTCGAGCAGGCCTGGACCTGGGTCGATCCGATCCTCGCCGGCTGGCAGGACTATTACCCGCTGCCGCATCGCTATGCCGCCGGCTCCTGGGGGCCGTCGCAGGCGATCGGTCTGATCGAGCGTGAGGGCCGCTCCTGGGCCGATCCGGAGTTCGGCGAGTGAGCGCGGCGGGACCGCTCATCCGCCACCGCTTCGAGACACTGGCCGATGCTTCCGAAGCGCTGGCCGAAGCGGTCGCGATCCGGCTGCGGGCGCTCATCGCAGCGCAGGGCAGGGCGCTGGTCGCCGTGCCGGGCGGCAGCACGCCGGCGCGCTTCCTGGCCGCGCTCGGCGCGCATGAGCTGCCCTGGGAAAGCATCACGCTGATGCCGACCGACGAGCGCTTTGTCGCCCCCGACGATCAGGCCTCGAACGAGCGCATGATCCGCGCCGCCTTCGCGCCGCTGCGGGAAGGTCGGACTCCGTTCGTCTCTTTCCACAATGCCGGTGATGATCTCGCAGCGGCCGCAGCCAGTCTCGATCGTGTGCTCAAGGGCCTGCCGCCGCTCGATATCGTCGTCAGCGGCATGGGCGCGGACGGGCATGTCGCCTCGCTCTTTCCAGGCCAGACGGTGGCGCTGACCGCGCCAGCCTCGGTCCATGCCGTTGCCGCGACGCCTCCTGATCTGCCGCCGCGGCTCTCATTATCGCCGGCCCGGCTGCAGGGCGCCGGTCATGTCGCCCTGCTGATTTCCGGGCGGGAAAAGGACGAGGTGCTGGCCTCGGCGGTCGAATTGCCGGCGGCCTTTCCGGTCGGCCTGCTGCTCTCGCGCCCGCAGGGGCTCGACGTCTACTGGGCCAAGGCGTAAGCGAGGCGCGAAAGGAATTCTCCCGATGTCGATCGCTCCCGAAATCGCCCGCCTCAAGGCCTGCGCCGTCGTCCCCGTCGTCGTCATCGACGAGGCCGAGATCGCCGTGCCGCTGGCGGAGGCCCTGCTCGCCGGCGGCATCGACGTGATCGAGATCACCTTGCGCCGTCCGGCCGCGATGGCGGCGCTCGAGGTCGTGGCCAAGAGGGTGCCCGGTATCCTGCCGGTTGCCGGCACCGTGGTGACGCCGGCCCAGGCCGCCGAGGTCCATAATGCCGGCGCGCTCGCCGTGGTCAGCCCCGGCTTCACCGAGAGCGTCGACGAGGCCATGCGCAAGACCGGCCTGCCGTGGCTGCCGGGTGTCGCCACCGCCTCCGACTGCATGCGTGCCGTTTCGGCGGGCCGCCTGACCTGCAAGTTCTTCCCGGCCGAGCAGGCCGGCGGCGTCGCCGGCCTCAAGGCGCTGTCGGGCCCGTTCCCGCAGATGCAGTTCTGTCCGACCGGCGGCGTCTCGCTCGCCAATCTCGGCAACTACCTCGCTCTGCCGCAGGTGATCTGCGTCGGCGGCTCCTGGCTCGTCCCCTCCGACGCGGTCAAGAACCGCGACTGGGCGCAGGTGACGAAGCTCTCGCGCGAAGCCCGCGAGAAGGTCGCGGAGCTGCGCGGCTAATCCTCGTCCCGCACCGCGCTCCAGGCCAGTTCCTGCGTATAGGTGCGGATGTCGGCCGGCCAGCCCGCCGCCTGCCGGAAGAAGCCGACCTCGTCATTGACGAAGAGCGCCCGCGTCGCCTCCTCGAAGCCGGGCAGATTGCCGGCAAGCGCGTTCATGAAGCGATAGGCCGCCTCGCGGGCGATGCGCCCCTGCGTTTCGCCTCGGTCGCCGCGCCGCGCCTCGTCGATCAGGCGTCGCAGCGCCTGCGAGGCGCCGCCGGGCTGTGCCGACAGCCATTCCCAATGTCGCGGCAGCAAGGTCACCTCGCGCGCGACGACGCCGAGCTTTGGCCGGCCGCGCCCGCGCGGCTCGTCGCCCAGCCGCGCGACGATCTCGGCCGGCGTGCCGCGCAGATCGAGGTCGATCACGCGCCCGGTCGCGTCGTCGAAGGTCAGCAATGTAGCTTCGGGCCGCCCGTCTAAACGCTCCCGCACGGCGAGGGCGACCTCGGCCAGGCGGCCGCGGGCGAAGATGCTGCTGCCGTCGAAGGCGGTCGAAAGGCGGTCGGCGTCGGACATGGTCGGCTCCTGAGGGATGCCATAAAATACCCGGATAAAAACACTTGTGTCAATATTGCCCGGGTGATATTGACCGCGACCTCATTGAAGGAGGACGCAATGCGTCACGAGAACAGGAAGATCGCCGTCGCGGCCTATAAGGAGCGCAAGGTCGTGGCTGGCATCTATCTGCTGCGTTGCCTTGCGACCGGCGAACGCTGGGCCGGGCAGGCGCCGGACCTGTCGACGATCCAGAACCGCGTCTGGTTCACGCTGCGCCATGGCAGCCATCGCGGTCACAGCCTGCAGGCAGCTTGGAATGCGCACGGCGAAGACGCCTTCGCCTTCGAGGAGATCGAGCGTCTCGACGAGAAGGCGCTGGAAGCCGGCCGCGAGCGCGTCATGAAGGCGCGGCTGGCGCATTGGTGCGCGGAATTGGGGGCGCAGGCGGTGTGACGCGGCCGGCGTCATTCTCGGGGCGAAGCGAAGCGCAAACCCGAGAATCTCAGGACGAGAGGGCGTTGATCAGAGCCTCTTCCGGCCTGAGATGCTCGGGTCAAGCCCGACCATGACGTGCAACTCTAAGACCTAGCGCAGCCGCTCGACCACCAGATCCGCGATCGCGAGCGAGCTCGTCAGCCCTGGGCTCTCGATGCCGAGCAGGTTGACGAGTCCCGGCACGCCATGCACCGCCGGCCCGTCGATGCGGAAATCCACGATCGCCTCGGTCGGGCCGTGCAGCTTGGGCCGGATGCCGGCATAATCGGCGACGAGTGCACCGTCCGGCAGGCCCGGCCAATAGGTCCGGATCGCCGCGTAGAACTTTTCGGCGCGGGCGGGATCGACGACGAGATCCTGGTCATCATCGACCCATTCGACATCGGGCCCGAACTTGACCCGTCCGGCCATATCGATGGTGGCGTGGATGCCGAGGCCTGCCGCTTCCGGCACCGGATAGACCAGATGCGAGAAGGGCTGCTTGCCGAGCAGCGAGAAGTAGTTGCCCTTGGCGAAATACTGCTTGGGGATATGCGCTGCCGGGAAGCCGTCGAGCTTGCCGAGCAGGCGCGGTGCGCCATGGCCGGCCGCGTTCACCACGGTGTTCACGGTATAGGTCGCGGGATCGTCGCCACCGAAATCGACGCTGAAGCCGTCCGCCTCGCGGCGCCAGGCCAGGATCGGCGTGTTGAGCGCCAACGAGCCGCCGGCCGCCTCGCACTCGCCGAGCAGCGACAGCATCAGCGCATGGCTGTCGACCGTGCCGGTCTCAGGCGAGAACAGGGCAATCTCGCAGCTCACCTCGGGTTCCAGCGCCTTCGCCTCGGCGCCATCGAGCCAGCGCACCGAGTTCACGCCCGAAGCCTGGGCGCGCGCTGCGATCGTCTCCAGCGCCGGGCGCTGGCCGGCATAGGTGCCGACGATCAGCTTGCCGCAGGCCCTGTGCGGCAGGCCGCGCTCGCGCAGATAGGCGTAGAGGCGCTGGCGCCCCTCGACGCAGACCCGGGCCTTCAGTGAGCCGGGCGGATAGTAGATGCCAGCATGGATGACCTCGCTGTTGCGGGCCGAGGTCTGGGTGCCGATCCCGTCCGCGGCCTCGGCGATCACGACCTCGCGGCCAGCGAGCGCAAGCGCACGCGCCGTCGCGAGGCCGACAACGCCGGCCCCGATCACCAGGCAGTCGATGTCGCTCATGCCGAGCGCTGCGGCATCGCCATTTCGACCAGGCTCGCCCAATAGGTCATGCCCACGGGAATGGCCTTGTCGTTGAACTCATAGGCAGGGTGGTGCAGCCCGGCGGACTCGCCATTGCCCATGAAGATATAGGCGCCGGGACGCTCCTCCAGCATGAAGGAGAAATCCTCCGAGCCCATGGTCGGCGGCACCGTGGTGTCGATCGCCTCCTTGCCGAAGGCGCTCTTCGTCGCGCTGGTGACGAAGTCGGTCTGGCCGGCATGGTTGAAGGTGACCGGGTAGCCGCGCTCGTATTCGATCTCGAAGGTCAGGCCGAAAGCCTGGCAGGTGCCGGTGACGATCTCGCGGAAGCGCTTCTCGGCGAGGTCGCGCATCTCCGGCGAGAGCGAGCGGACCGTGCCCTTGATCACCGCATGCTGCGGGATGACGTTGAAGGCTTCGCCAGCCTGCAGCGCGGTGACCGAGACCACGACGGAATCGAGCGGATCGGCATTGCGCGAGGCGATTGTCTGCAGCGAGGTGACGATCTGGCAGGCGGAAACCAGCGGGTCGATCGTCTCGTTCGGCTTGGCGGCGTGGCCGCCGCGGCCTTCCAGCTTGATCAGGAAGCGGTCGGCTGCCGCCATCATCGGCCCCTTGCGGATGGCGAACTGGCCGATCGGCAGGCCGGGCATGTTGTGCAGGCCGTAGACCTCCTGCACGCCGAAGCGCTCCATCAGCCCGTCCTTGCACATCTCCCTGCCACCGCCGCCGCCTTCCTCTGCCGGCTGGAAGATCACGATCGCGGTGCCATCGAAGTCGCGGGTCTGCGCCAGATACTTGGCGGCGCCGAGCAGCATGGCGGTGTGGCCGTCATGGCCGCAGGCGTGCATCTTGCCGGGCACGGTCGAGCGGTGCTCGAGATTGGTCTCCTCATGGATCGGCAGCGCATCCATGTCGGCGCGCAGGCCTATGACCTTGCCGGAATCCTGGCCCTTGCCCTTGATCACGCCGACCACGCCGGTGCGTCCGATCCCGGTGACGACCTCGTCGACGCCCCACTCCTTCAGCTTCTCGGCGACGATCCCGGCGGTGCGCTGCACGTCGAACAGCAGCTCGGGATGGCGGTGGAAGTCGCGGCGGATCGCGCTGATCTCGGGCTCGATCGCGGCGATGAGATCGGATTTGGGCATGATGTCCTCGACGGGTCGCTGCTTTGCAGGAAACGGGTTGCCAGGCGCGCACGCTAGCCCGGAGCCATGCGTCCTGTCCAAGCCGATTGCGGCATGAGGGGTGGGAGGCTGGCGAATGCGTCGCGTCCGCCTGTCCACATCGCTGCGAAAGCGTTAAGAGCGGCGAAGCCGGAGGCAGTAGCTCCGGACGATTCCGAGCTGACGAGTGCTGCCATGTCCGAGGCGAACACCATCCGCGATGTCACCATCCCGGAGCTGCCGAACCATTATCGCGGCAAGGTCCGCGAGAACTACGACCTGCCGGACGGGCGCCGGATCATCATCGCGACCGATCGCCTGTCCGCCTTCGACCGCGCCATCGCCTGCATCCCGTTCAAGGGCCAGGTGCTGACGCAGACGGCGCGCTTCTGGTTCGAGCACACCGCCGACATTTGCCCCAACCATGTCCTCGACTATCCCGACCCGAACGTCGTGGTCGGCAAGAGGCTCGACATACTCCCGGTGGAGATCGTGGTGCGCGGCTATCTCGCCGGCACCACCGGCACCTCGATTCTGACCATGTACAAGCAGGGCCAGCGGGAGATGTACGGCGCCCGCTTCCCGGAGGGGCTGCGCGACAACGAGGTGCTGCCGCAAGCGATCATCACCCCGACGAGCAAGGCCTTCGACGGCGGCCATGACGAGCCGCTCTCGCCGGCTGAGATCCTGGAGCAGGGCCTGCTGACCAAGGCGCAATGGGAAACGCTCTCGGACTACGCGCTGAAGCTGTTCGCCCGCGGCCAGACGCTCGCCGCCGAGCGCGGTCTGATCCTCGCCGACACCAAATACGAATTCGGCACCGATGCCGAGGGCCGGATTATCCTGGCGGACGAGATCCACACGCCCGATTCAAGCCGCTACTGGTTCGCCGGCAGCTACCGCGAGCGCTTCGCGAGAGGGGAGAAGCCGGAGAGCTTCGACAAGGATTTCGTGCGCAACTGGGTCGCGGCGCGCTGCGACCCCTATAACGAGCCGATCCCGGAGATTCCGGACGAGCTGATCGAACAGACCTCGCAGGTCTACATAAAGGCGTTCGAGACGATCACCGGCAAGGCCTTCGAGCGGCCGGCGGCGGACGTGGCGCCGCTGGAGCGGATCCGGTGGAACCTGGCGCGCTATTTCTGAGGCGGATTGCAGTTCGGCCGCCACAGGCGGATGCCACGGAACAGCCGCAGTGCGCGCGCGTTAATGGATGACCGTCCTTGTCGCCGAGGGAGGCCGCCATGCGCCGCCTGATCGTTCTCGCCGCTTCGCTCGTTCCTCTGCTTGCCTTCTCAGCCAATGACGTCTCGGCGCAAGCCTTGAGCGGCGGTGGCTTCCATGGCGGCGGCGCCCGCATGGGCGGGGCCTTGAGCGGGGGAGGGCGGGCTCTCTCAGGCGGGGGCTTCGGCGGCTACCGCGCTGGTCTGGCAGGAGGAGGCTACGGCTTTCGTGGCGGCTACTACCGGGGTGGCGGTGGCTGGGGTTATCGGCCGGGGCGCTGGTATGGTGGTGGCGGCTATTACGGGCGCCCAGGCTACTGGCGGCGCGGCTATTATGGTGGCGGTTGGGGCTGGGGTGCCGGAGCTCTCGCCGCCGGTGCCATTCTCGGGAGCGCTGCGGCCTATCCCTATTATTACGGCGCGCCCTATTACGACGAGCCAGCCTATTATTACCGCCGGCCCTACTACGCCGCTCCGGTCTCGTCGGGCGTTGGCGACTATTGCCAGACCCCGGTCCGGACCTGCCAGCTGATCAATCCGTCCAATCTTGGTGGAGGCTGTTCCTGCCGTGTCGCCGGTGGGCGGGCTCGAGGTACTGTCATTCCCTAGGAGTGTGCGGACCCATCCGGAGGCGCGCCGATGACCGGCGCGCCTTTCATTTGTCTCACACCCCGAACTCCTGCCGCCAGCGTTCGATGTCGTCGAGCGCGACGTTCGAGCCGCACAGCACCAGTGCGACCCGCTCGCCCGGCTTGAACTGATCCTTGCGCGCCATCGCCGCGGCCACCGTGCAGGACGCTGCCGGTTCGAGCAGGACGCGCCCGTTCTGCAGCACCCAGACCAGCTCGCGCACGGCCTCCGCATCGGGCACCACCACGATCTCCTCGAGGAACTGGCGCGCCGCAGCCATGGTCCTCTCGGTCGCGAAGGGCGCGCCGAGCGTGCGCGCGATCGAGGTCGGGCGGATCGGCACCGGCTTTCCGGCTTCGAGCGCCTGCGTCATCGTGGTGGCGCCCTCGGTCTCGACGCCATGGATGCGGACCGCCGGGTCGAGCCCCTTCAGCGCCGCGCCGACGCCGGCCGAGAAGCCACCGCCGCCGATCGAGATGAAGACATGGTCGATCCGCCCGCCGGCATCGGCCGCGAGTTCGAGGCCGACCGTGCCATGGCCGGCGATGATCGCCGGGTCGTCATAGGAGTGGACATGGGTCATGCCCTTGCCCTCGTACTCCTCCGCCTTGGAGAAGGCGGCGAGCGCGTCCTCGCAAAGCTCGACCTCGCCGCCGGCTTCCTGCGTCAGGCGGATGTTCAGCGGGGCGACGTTCTTCGGCATCAGCACCAGCGCCTTGATGCCGAGCATGCTGGCGACCAGCGAGACGGCGATGGCGTGGTTGCCGCCGGAGACGGTGACGACGCCGCGCGCCCTCTCGGCTTCGGAGAGGCCGAGCAGCTTGTTGTAGCAGCCGCGGACCTTGAAGGAGCCGGCGAGCTGCAGGCTCTCGACCTTGACCACGGTCTCGACGCCGAGCCTGGCGGAGAGGCCGGCGCTCATGAAGGTCGGCGTGCGCCGGACCTTGCCGGCGATTCGGGTGGCGGCGGCCTGGATGTCGGCGAGGGTGACGTCGAAGTTCATGGCGGACTCACGGAGCTTCTTGCTTGGCCGGCACATGAGCGCGCCGGGTGCAGCCCGGTCAAGCGCCCAGAAGTGATTGACGACAGGCAATGCCAGCTTAGCCTGCCGGCACGGTTCCTGCCTCTCGGCCTATTTCTGGAGATTTTCACCCGTGCGTTATTCCCCCAAGGAGATGCTGGCCAAGCTGGTGTCGTTCAACACTGAGTCCTGGCGCAGCAATCTCGATCTGATCCATTTCTGCCGCGACTATCTCGCCGCGCACGGCGTCGAGAGCACGATCGTGCCGAGCCCGGATGGACAGAAGGCCAATCTCTACGCGACCGTGGGCCCCAACGTCGAAGGCGGCGTCGTCCTCTCCGGCCATACCGACGTCGTCCCGGTCGAGGGCCAGGATTGGAGCTCCGATCCGTGGACGCTGACCGAGCGCGACGGCAAGCTCTATGGCCGCGGCTCTTGCGACATGAAGGGCTTCGATGCGATCGCTCTGGCGCTGGTGCCGGAGATGCTGGAGGCCGGGCTGAAGCGGCCTTTCCACATCGCGCTCTCCTATGACGAGGAGGTCGGCTGCATCGGCGCCGCGATCATGATCGACGCGATGGCGGCGGCGGGTCTGAAGCCGTCGGCGGTGATCGTCGGCGAGCCCTCGATGATGCAGGTCGTCACCGGCCACAAGGGCGGCACGCGCATGAAGACGACGGTGCGCGGCCATGCCGTGCATTCGAGCCGCGTCGATATCGGCGTGCCCGCGGTGATGGTCGCCGGCAAGCTGATTGCCTGGCATGACGAGGTCATGCAGGAGAACAAGGCGAAGGCGCAGCCCGGTATCCCGTTCGAGCCGCCCTATTCGACGCTGCATGTCGGCGTCGTCGCCGGCGGCACCGCGGTCAACATCACCGCCGAGCATGCCAGCTTCAGCCACGAGGTCCGGGTCATGCCCGGCGACGATACGGACTATGTCGCGCGCTACCGGGCGAAGATCGCTGAGCTCGAGGGCCCGATGAAGGCGATCGCGCCCGAAACCGGTATCACCATGGAGATCACCTCGCAGACGCCGCCGCTGGCGCCGGAAAAGGAGGGAGCTGCCGAGACGCTCTCCCGTCGCATCACCGGCGACAATGCCAGCCACGTCGTCGCCTATGGCACCGAGGGCGGCCTCTTCCAGGCGGCGGGCTGGTCGACGGTGGTCTGTGGCCCCGGCGACATCGCCCAGGCGCACCAGCCGGACGAGTTCATCACCGTGGCCCAGCTCGACGCCGGGACCGCCTTCGTCCGCGCGTTGATCAAGGAACTGTCCCGCTGAGCGCGCGGGGCGGGGTGCTTCGTTGCAAGCGTTTGCCTCACTCTTCGCAGCTTCGTGCGCTGTATTAGTAAGATTCGCAACAAAGTTCGATCTGGAACGAAGTCGATCGGCCGCACTGGACGCGGGCTTCGAACCGTCATTAATCTGCCGCCTTCGTCGGCTTGCCGCCAAAATAAGCAGGTGGCCGGCACCGCTCCTGGGGAGGAGTGGTTTCCAACCAAACGGGAGCAGTCTCACATGTCGTTCAAGACCCATTGCCTGGCAGCCGTTGCCGCCCTGGCCTTGATGTGCGGGGCTGTGCAAGCCCAGACCTTGCGATACGCCAACCAGGGCGAGCTCAAGTCGCTCGACCCCTATACCGTCAACGAGACCACCACCAACGCCCATCTCGGCCACCCCTATGAGGGCCTGACCGCGCGCGGCAAGGACCTCAAGATCGAGCCCGCGCTCGCCGAGAAGTGGGAGATCTCGCCGGACGGCCTGAAGTGGCGCTTCTTCCTGCGCAAGGGCGTCAAGTTCCATGGCGGCGAGGACTTCACCGCCGATGACGTGATCTTCTCGGCTGATCGCGTCCGCGCCCAGGGCTCGAACTTCACTACCCGCATCCCGACCAGCGCCAAGTTCGTCAAGGTCGACGACCACACGGTCGACGTCATCCTGACCGCGCCGAACCCGATCCTGAACGCGCAGTGGGACACCTGGTACATCATGTCGAAGAAGTGGGCGGAGGCGAACAACGCCGTCGCCCCGACGCCTGCGGCCGCGACCACCCCGAGCCACGCCTCGCTCAACGCCAACGGCACCGGCCCCTACAAGATCGAGAGCCATCAGCCGGGCGTGAAGACTGTCTTCAAGCTCAACGAGAACTACTGGAAGAAGATCGAAGGCAACATCAAGGAGATCATCTTCACCCCGATCTCCTCGGATGCGACCCGCGTCGCCGCGCTGCTCTCCGGCGAGGTCGACGTGATCGAGCCGGTTCCGATCCAGGACATCCAGCGAGTCAACGCCTCCGGCAACGCCCAGGTCCTAACGGGGCCCGAGCTGCGCACCATCTTCCTCGGCTTCGACCAGACCCGCGACGAGCTGCTGGAATCGAGCGTCAAGGGCAAGAACCCGTTCAAGGACCCGAAGGTCCGTCAGGCCTTCTACCAGGCGATCGACATCGAGACGATCAAGAGCCGCGTCATGCGCGGACTCTCGACCCCGTCGCCGCTGATGATCGCGCCGGAGCTCTATCCGCATGCCGGCTTCACCCGGGCCAAGTTCGACACCGAGGCCGCCAAGAAGCTGCTCGCCGAGGCCGGCTATCCGCAGGGCTTCGAGCTCGGCATGGACTGCCCGAATGATCGCTACGTCAATGACGGCCAGATCTGCCAGGCCGTGGTCGGCATGCTCGCCCGCATCGGCGTCAAGGTGAATCTCAACGCCCAGCCCAAGGCGCAGTATTTCGCCAAGGTTCTGAAGCCGGGCGGCTACAAGACCTCGTTCTACCTGCTCGGCTGGACCCCCGGCACCTTCGACAGCCACAATGTCCTCTATGACATCCTGGGCTGCCGTGACGTCGCCGGCTCATCGCGCGGCGAGTCGAATCTCGGCAATTACTGCAACAAGAAGGTCGACGAGCTGACCGACAAGATCCTGGTCGAGTCGGATACCGCCAAGCGCAACGCCATGATCGGCGAGGCCTACAAGATGACTGTCGACGAGTTCGCCTACATCCCGCTGCACCAGCAGGCCCTGGCCTGGGGTGTGTCGAAGAAGGTGAAGCTTGCCCAGCGCGCCGACAACTCGGTGCTGCTCTACTACGCCACCAAGGAGCAGTGAGGGCCTGAGGGCGCGTAGGCGAGGAGCCAACGCGCCCTTTCTCTATCTGCAGCAGAGAGGCCGTTCCTGCGGAGCGGCTTCAGATTCCTTGTAAGGGCGACCATGCTCGCATTTGTCCTGCGCCGCCTGTTCCAGTCGCTGATCGTGATGCTGGCCGTCGCGCTCATCGCCTTCGCCATGTTCCGCTTCGTCGGCGATCCGGTGAACCAGATGGTCGGCGTCGACACGCCCCAGGAGCAGGTCGCGCAATTGCGCCAGACGCTCGGCCTCGACGAGCCGGTCGTGGTCCAGTTCGCGCGCTACATCTACAACGCCGCGCGGCTCGAATTCGGCGTCTCCTACCAGTTCCGCCTGCCGGTGATCTCGCTGCTGGGCGAGCGCGCCCCGGCGACGCTGGAGCTCGCCTTCATGTCGGCGCTGTTCTCGCTGCTCGTCGGCATACCGATGGGCGTCTACACCGCGTTGCGCCGTGACAGCTGGCTGGCGAAGATTTTCCAGACGGTCTCGCTGGTCGGCATCAGCCTGCCGACCTTCCTGATCGGCATCCTGCTGATCTACCTGTTTTCGGTCACGCTCGGCTGGCTGCCCTCCTTCGGGCGCGGCGAGGTGGTCAAGCTCGGCAATTGGTGGACCACCGGCCTCCTGACCGCCTCCGGCTGGAAAGCGCTGATCCTGCCTTCGATCACGCTCGGCCTGTTCCAGATGACGCTGATCATGCGTCTCGTCCGGGCCGAGATGCTCGAGGTGCTGCGCACGGACTACATCAAGTTCGCCCGCGCCCGCGGCCTCAAGACGCGCGCCATCCATTTCGGCCATGCGCTGAAGAACACGCTGGTGCCGGTCATCACCATCGCCGGCCTGCAGCTCGGCTCGATCATCGCCTTCGCCATCATCACCGAGACGGTGTTCCAGTGGCCGGGCATGGGCCTGCTCTTCCTCAAGGCGGTGCAGCAGGTCGATATCCCGATCATGGCCGCCTACCTCATGTTGATCTCCTTCCTGTTCGTCAGCATCAACCTGATCGTCGACCTGCTCTATGCGCTGGTCGATCCGCGCCTGCGCGCGACGATCGGGGCGCATTGAGGCCGGTCATGAGCGCGCAAACCGCTTCCCCCACGAAACAGCCGCCCTCGCTCTGGGCCCGCATCCTCGACAGCGACATCCTGGCGAGCTTCCTGCGCTCCAAGGTGACCATAGTCGCCGCGGTGATCGTGCTGGTGCTGTTCATCGGCGCCTTCTTCTCGCCCTGGATCGCGCCGACCAACCCGTTCGATCCGGCGACCGTCTTCCTCGCCGACGCCAACATCCCGCCGGCCTGGCAGCAAGGCGGCGACCCCAAGTTCATCCTCGGCACGGACGACCAGGGCCGCGACCTCTATTCGGCGATCCTCTATGGCCTTCGCGTCTCGCTGATCGTCGGCCTGCTCGGCGTCGCGTTGGCGGCGACGATCGGCATCACGCTCGGCCTGCTTGCCGGCTATCTCGGCGGCCGCGTCGACTCGCTGATCATGCGCATCGCCGACGTGCAGTTGACCTTCCCGGCGATCCTGATCGCGCTTTTGATCGACGGCGTCGTGCGCGGCATCTTCAAGCACGCCAACCGCGAGGACACCGCGCTCTATGTGCTGGTGATCTCGATCGGGCTCTCCTTCTGGGTGCAGTACGCCCGCACCATCCGCGGCTCGACCCTGGTCGAGCGCAACAAGGACTATGTCCAGGCCGCTCGTCTCGTCGGCCTGCCGGCGCCGCTGATCATGCTGCGCCATGTCCTGCCGAACGTGATCGGCCCGGTGCTGGTCATCCTGACCATCAACCTCGCGCTGGCGGTCATCACCGAGGCGACGCTCTCCTTCCTCGGCGTCGGCCTGCCGCCGACACAGCCCTCGCTGGGCACGCTGATCTCGATCGGCAACAAGTATCTATTCTCCGGCGACTGGTGGATCGTCACCTTCCCGGGCGTGACGCTCGCCGTGCTGGTGCTGGCGGTGAACCTGCTCGGCGACTGGCTGCGCGACGCCCTGAACCCGCGGTTGAGGTGAGCCGATGCCCGAGACCGTTCTCTCCGTCCAGGACCTCACCGTCGAGTTCGTCACCCGCCGCGGCACGCTGCGGGCGCTCGACAAGATCTCCTTCGACATCGCCCGCGGCGAAGTGCTCGGCGTCGTCGGCGAATCCGGCGCCGGCAAATCGGTCACCGGCTCGGCGATCATCGGCCTGATCGATCCGCCCGGCCGCATCGCCGACGGCAAGGTCGTGCTCTCCGGCGAGCGCGTCGACCATCTCCCGCCCGAGCAGATGCGCCGCGTCCGCGGCAAGCGCATCGGCATGATCTTCCAGGACCCGCTGACCAGCCTCAACCCGCTCTACCGGGTCGGCGAGCAGCTGGTCGAGACGATCCAGACCCATACCGACCTCAACGCGGCGGACGCCCGCAAGCGCGCCATCGCCTTGCTCGACGAGGTCGGCATCCCCGCGCCGGAACGGCGCATCGACGGCTATCCGCACGAATTCTCCGGCGGGATGCGCCAGCGCGTCGTCATCGCGCTCGCGCTCTGCGCCGAGCCGGAATTCATCATCGCCGACGAGCCGACCACGGCGCTCGACGTCTCCGTCCAGGCTCAGATCATCGGCCTGATCAAGCGCCTCTGCAAGGAGCGCGGCACCTCGGTGATGCTGGTGACGCACGATATGGGCGTGATCGCCGAGACGGCCGACCGGGTCGCGGTGATGTATGCGGGGCGCGTCGCCGAGATCGGTCCGGTGCGCGAGGTGATCAAGCACCCGCTCCACCCCTATACGCAGGGGTTGATGGGCGCGATCCCCTCGATCACCGGCGATGCCGAGCGGCTCGTGCAGATCCCCGGCTCGATGCCCAGGCTCTCCAGCATCCCCCGGGGCTGCGCCTTCAACCCGCGCTGCTCCAAGGTGTTCGACCGCTGCCGCATCGACCGGCCGGAGCTCATCGATGTCGGCGGCCACCAGGTCGCCTGCCATCTCTACGACAAGGCCAAGGCGCCGGCCGGCAAGACGGAGATCGCGGCGTGAGCGAGAAAGCCTTCGTCCAGGTCCGCGACCTCAAGCGCGTCTTCGACGTTTCCAAGCCCTGGCTCAACCGGGTGCTGGAACGCCAGGACAAGCAGTTCCTCAAGGCCGTCGACGGCGTCTCCTTCGATATCCGCAAGGGCGAGACCTTCGCGCTCGTCGGCGAGTCCGGCTCGGGCAAATCGACCGTGGCGCGCATGGTCGTCGGCCTGCTGAACCCATCCGGCGGCACGGTCTCGATCGACGGCGTCTCGATGTTCGACGCCAAGGCGGCGCAGGAGCGTCAGCGCCTGCGCAAGCGCATGCAGATGATCTTCCAGGACCCCTACGCCTCGCTCAATCCGCGCTGGCGCGTCGGGCGGATCATCGCGGAACCGATCCATGCCTTCGGCATCATCCGGGGCGAAGCTGCGGTCACTGAGCGCGTTGGCGAACTGCTCTCGCTGGTCGGCCTGCATCCCGACGACGGCAAGAAGTTTCCGCACGAATTCTCCGGCGGCCAGCGCCAGCGCATCGCCATTGCCCGTGCGCTCGCGTCCAATGCCGAGTTCATCGTTTGCGACGAGCCGACCTCGGCGCTCGACGTCTCCGTCCAGGCGCAGATCCTCAACCTGATGCGCGACCTGCAGGAGAAGTTCGGGCTGACCTATCTCTTTATCAGCCACAATCTCGCGGTGGTCCGGCACATGGCGACCCGCATCGGCGTGATGTATCTCGGCCGCCTGGTCGAGGTCTCCGACGGCAAGCAGCTCTTCGCCGCCCCGCGCCACCCCTATACCAGAATGCTGCTCGACGCGGTGCCGGACCTTGCCATGATCGGCAAGCCGCACGAGGGCGTGAAGGGCGAGATCCCGAACCCGATCAACCCGCCATCGGGCTGCACCTTCCATCCGCGCTGCCCGCTGGTCTTCGACCGTTGCCGCATCGAGAACCCGCCGGCGATCGACGGCGTCGCCTGCCATGCGGTGAATGCGGGCCGGGAAGCAGCGTAAGATTTTTTCAGGCGGTGCGCCGGCCGCTCGTGCTGAGCAACTCCCGGCCTTTTGCCGTGACCGTGACCAGCCTGGCTTGGCGCATGAGATAACCACGTTCGATTGCGTCCTCCCACACCGTCAGGCGCGGGCAGGCGGTGCGCCAGCTTTCCATGAGCTCGGCATGGCTACGCTCCTCGCGCGCAACCCATTCAACGAGATCGAGGATGAGCGGATCGTCTGCGGCAAGCATCGCGGCCTCGCTGTCCACCGGAGCCGGACGCGATGATAGTGCTCCGCGGCAGGCAGGAAAAGCCGCGCCTGCTTTTTTACTCTCCAGCCGGAATGTTCGGCGCTTTCGGTCGCCGGCCGAGCGGCGCCACCGGCCGCTCTGTGCGGTACTGACCGCGCGCGATCGCAGTGAACAGCAGCGCGACGGCGGTCAGCGTCATCAGCCACCAGGTCTGGAACGAGGCGAAGCCGAGCGCCGCCAGCGCGAAGGCGGTGACATAGGCCGCGACGCCGCCGGCAGCGAGCGCGCCCGGCATGCGGCCGGCGGCGCTGACCGCGAAGTAGAGGCAGAGCGCGGCTGTCGCCGCGCCGACAAGGCCAAGCTCGTACCAGGTCTCGAACAGGATCGTGGTCGGCACTTCCAGCGGCAGCGCCCCGGTGGTGCGCCCGCGCAGCACGGTGTCGAGCCCGTGTCCGGTGATCAGCTGCAACGGGCGGCTCGAGATGATGTCGGCCCAGATGTCGAGCCCGGTGCCGACCGTGCTGAACACTGCCGGCGAGAGTCGGAAGAACGGCAACAGCAGGAAGGGCAGGAGCGGGGCGAGCAGCATCAGCCCGGCCAGAATCCCAGCCATTAGCCTGGCTCCGACCATGCGATTGGCGCTGACCGCGCCGAAGGCGATCGCGCCGCAGAGCATCGCCATCGCCTCGCCATCTTCGATGCGCGACAGTGCGAGCAGGCCGACCACCAGCGCCAGGCCCAGCGCCGTCAATCCACGCTCGCGCGAGAGCAGCCAGGCGAGCGCCGGCCAGGCCATGATCAGCACGATGCTGACGCCGCGTTCGACGCTGCCGGCGGCATTGGCTGCGCGCGAATCGATCGGGCTCAGCGCCTCCGTCAGCAGCAGGCCGAGCGCGAAGATCGCGGCCGTGCCGGCGCCGAGCGCCGCGAGATTGAGATTGGAGGCGCGCATGCGCTCCGGCAGCGCGGCCGCCCCGGCGAAGCCGAGCGCCACGGCGAGGAAGAGATTGGCCGCCTTCTCTGTCGCCGAGCCGGTATAGGGGCTCCAGACCAGCGAGAGCACGGCCCAGCCGACCAGCGCCCACAGCGTCAGCCCGGCGCGGCTGAAGATCGACGCCCGGATGTTGCCGGCGAACCAGCGCGGTGCCTCGATCAGCGCGGCGATCGACAGAAGGATCACGCCGATCGGCACCAGCACCACGGCGGCGCGGCGCGAGACCAGCGAGGCCAGCGGCAGAGCGAGTGCCAGCGTCGCAAAGCCGATGCGGCGCAGCAGCAGCGCGGCGTCGGTCGCGGGATCGAGGGGCGTCTGGGCGTTCGGGCGGATCATGGGCAGGCGATGCTCGGCGAGCCGCCCCCGGCCGGGATGCCGGGAACAACCCAGCCCACCCTAGCGTCCGCTGCCGGGTTCGGCTGTAGGTGCGCTGCAACACTGGCAAAGCATCTCATGCAGATTGAAACACCTAAAGTTCGCTGGCTGCGCCCGCCGCTCCGTGGGATGAAGGAGCACCATGACTGCTCCGCTCGCCGCGATCGTCTATTCCTCGGGTTTTGCCATCGGCAGGCTGCCGCCGTGATGTTCGAGGTGCTAATGCCTGGCGCGAAGTGCCTCGGCCAGCACGCGAGGTCGTGATGGCTGCCGATCCTACAACCCTCGGCCTCCTGCTCGCCGGCGGGCTCGCTCGGCGCATGGGCGGCGGCGACAAGCCGCTGCACACCATCGCCGGCCGCAGCATGCTCGCTCATGTGATCGAGCGGCTCAGCTCCCAATGCGCCGGGCTCCTGCTCAACGCCAATGGCGACCCCGTCCGCTTTGCGGACTACGGCCTGCCCATCATCGCCGACGACGTGCCGGATTTCGCCGGGCCGCTCGCCGGCATCCTCGCCGGGCTCGATTGGCTCGCCACGAATCGGCCGGAGACGGAATGGCTGGTTAGCGTCGCCGCCGACACGCCCTTCATCCCGCGCGACCTGGTGGCGCGGCTGCATGCAGCGCGCGAAGAGGCCGGCGTGCCGCTCGCCTGTGCCGCTTCAGGTGGTCGGACCCATCCGGTGATCGGGCTCTGGCCGGTCTCTTTGCGCCAGGATCTGCGTCACGCACTCATGGTCGAAGACGAGCGCAAGGTCTCGCGCTGGGCGGCGCGCCATGGTGTGGCCATGGCCGAATGGCCGGCCGAGCCGGTCGATCCCTTCTTCAATGCCAACCAGCCGGACGAGCTCGCCGAAGCCGAGCGGCTCTATGCCATGCTCGGCAACGCCTGAAGCCGAAGAGGTTGGCCGCCTCTCGCGTCAGCTCTCCAGCAAGGCTTTCAAGCGCGCGAGGTCGGCCGCCACCCATTCGGCGTCGCGCGCGAATTCGTCATCGGTCATCTCCGGGCGCCTGAACAGCGTGAACATCACCTCGCTGCCGCTGCCATTGGCGAGTGTCCGCATCGGATTGTGCATCGGCGCGCCATGGTCAGGGATCACGGCGTGATCGAGCACGCCATAGCGATTGGGTTCGCTGAACATCACCCGCATCGGCCCCATCGGCGTCTTCGCATGATAGGTCATGCCTTCGACATGAACGAACGCGCCGCCGAGGCCCTCTGCCCATTTCGGGAAGTTCATGGGGTCGGCGAGGAAGCCGTAGACCTCCTCGACCGGCCGGTCGATTGCGATGCTGATATGGCGTGTCGGCAGGACGGGCATGATCGCCTCTCCGTCGTTTTCATCAATCGATATTAGAACATAACATGAACAAAATTTCCTGTCATCGCGGATCGGTGATGGGTCGTGCGCGAGCCCGCCGCGGATCGATCAAGAATCCGCCGGCTTCGCCCGGCCTCTTTCCCGGCGGCGACGGATGAGGAGATTCGCGATGGAGCACAGTATCGGCGTCGGCCTGACGGTTTTCGTGCAGCACGGACGGGAGCAGCAGGCCGCCGACTTCTACAGCGAGGCCTTCGAAGCGCGGCAGCTCCGCAAGCACAGGGTCGATGGCGAGCTTGCCGGGGTCGAGATGCTCATCGGCGCAACGCGGGTGTCCGTCGCCGGCTCCAACCCGCGCCGCGAGGAGGAGCCGTCCTATGGCGGCCCATTCTTCCCCAAGGCGGCCGGCGCGGTCAGCACGATCATCCAGCTGACGGTGCCCGATATCGAGGCCTGCTTTGCACAGGCGATCGTGGCCGGGGCGGCGCTGCGCGACCGCGTCCAGACCGATGTCGAGGGGCGACGGGTCGCCTCGCTGTTCGATCCGTTCGGCCATATCTGGGTGCTGATCGAGCGGCAGGCGGAAATCACGGCTGTCAGCTCCGATCAACGCGCCGTGCACGCTGATCGGCCTGTCAGCCGGGCACTGCGAGCTTAGCCTCGGAGCCGGCCGGTCTCACTCGATCACGATCCGCGGCGCGGCCCGGGCCGGTCCGGACAGGCCGGCCTTCACCTGCCGCGCCAGGGCGACATAAGCCTTGGCGTGGGGGCTGTCGGGGTCGCTCGCCACGATCGGGCGGCCGCCATCGGAGGTCTCGCGGATCGGCATGGCGAGCGGAATCTCGCCGAGGAAGGGCACATGGAGGCGCTCCGCCTCGTGCCGCGCCCCGCCATGGGCGAAGATATCGGAGCGGTGGCCGCATTCCGGGCAGATGAAATAGCTCATGTTCTCGACGATGCCGAGGATCGGCACCTCGACCTTCTTGAACATGGCGACGCCGCGGCGGGCATCAAGCAAGGCCAGGTCCTGCGGCGTCGAGACGATCACGGCCCCCGCGAGCGGGGTCTGCTGCGCCATGGTGAGCTGGGCGTCGCCGGTGCCGGGCGGCATATCGACGACGAGCACGTCGAGCTCGCCCCAGGCGACTTCGCGCAGCATCTGGGTGATCGCCGAGATCACCATCGGCCCGCGCCAGATCATCGGCGTTTCCTCGTCGATCAGGAAGCCGATCGACATGATCTTCAGGCCATAGGCCTCCATCGGCGCCAGCGTGCGGCCCGAGACCAATCGCGGCTTGCCGGTGATGCCGAAGATCTTCGGAACCGACGGGCCGTAGATATCGGCATCGAGCACGCCCACCTTGAGGCCGAGGGTCGCCAGGCCCACGGCGAGGTTGGCGGTGGTGGTCGACTTGCCGACGCCGCCCTTGCCGCTCGCCACCGCGATGATCTGCTTGACGCCGGGAATGCCGGCGGCCTTCGGCACCGGCCCGCCGGGGCCGGGTTGGCCATGCGCCTGCCGGCGCGCTTCCGCCGCCTGTGAGGGCGGGCGGCCCGGCGCCTTGTCGGCGGTGAGCCCGACGAGCACCTGCGTCACGCCGGGAATGCCGCCGACCGCGCTCTCGGCCGCCTTGCGCACCGGCTCCATCGCATTTGCCTCGGTCGCGTCGATGCCGATCGCGAAGATCACCTTGCCGCCGTCGATCAGGATGTCGCCGACGCGGCCGGAGGCCGCGAGCGATTGCCCGCTCGCCGGCAGCTTCACCAGTTCGAGCGCGCGCAGGACGTCGTTTTGCGAAAGGGCCACGATCTGGGCTCCGATTGTTGCGCGGACTAGGCCGCGGCCTTGCGGATGTGGAAGGTCAGGAGCCGGCCCTCGGTGCTGCTGTGTTCGAGCAAGGCGCTGCTTTCCCGGACGAGATTGGGGATGTCGATGGCGGCCATCGGGTCGGTGCACTCGACGACGAGCAGCGCGCCCGGCGCCGCGCCGAGCAGTGCCTTGCGCACGCGCAGGGTCGGGTGCGGGCATTTGAGGCCGCGTAGATCGAGAGGGATCGACATCATCTCGCGTGTCATATGATGGCTTTTCGTGCAGCGGCAACAGCCCCCTCTGCCGCAGAGCCGATCCGCGCCGGTGCACGACACGCGTGGCGGGCGACCTTGACCGTCCGAGCCGATTTGCACGATGACAGCCGGGCGCATCCTGCGCCAGGCTTTTGTCTTTTGAGGAGCTCCCTGTCGATGCGCGTAATCGGACTGGCGGGCTGGAGTGGGGCCGGCAAGACGACCCTTCTCACGAAGCTGATCCCGGAGTTCCATCGCCGCGGCATCATGGTCTCGACGATCAAGCACGCACATCACGCCTTCGATCTCGACACGCCCGGTAAGGATTCCTGGGCGCATCGGCAGGCCGGCGCCTCCGAGGTGCTGATCTCCTCGGCCAAGCGCTGGGCCTTGTTGCACGAACTGCGCGACGAGCCGGAACTGGGGCTGCCTGAGCTGCTGGTGCGGCTGTCGCCGGTCGATCTCGTCCTCGTCGAGGGTTTCAAGCGCGATCCGCATGTAAAGCTCGAGGTCTATCGCGCTGACAACGGCAAGCCGCCCTTGCATCCGGACGATTCCAGCATCGTCGCCATCGCCAGCGATGCGCCCTTTCCGGATGCCGGCCGGCTGGTGATCGGGCTCGACGACGTGCCCGCCATCGCCGATTGTCTCTTCGCCAAGGCGCAGCCGCTGGGCGCGGTGCTGGCCCGGGCGAAAGAGGACTTGTGACGATGGCGCAGCTCAGCACGCATGCCGACGGCCTCGTGCTGACGATCGAGCAGGCGGCCGAGCGCGCCGCGGAGCGCGTCGCGGCGGTGGCGGGTATCGAGACTGTTGCGCTCGCCGCGGCAGACGGCCGCGTGTTGGCGCAGGATGTCGTCGCGCCGCTCGACCTGCCGCCTTTCGCCAATTCGGCTGTCGACGGCTACGCAGTCCGCTTCGCCGATCTGGCGGCGTCCGGGGAAACGCGGCTGCCGGTCTCCGGCCGGGTCCCGGCCGGCACTGACGCGGCCGGCGTCACGACGGCGGGGATGGCCGTGCGCGTCTTCACCGGCGCACCGATGCCGCCCGATGCCGATACCGTCTTCATGCAGGAGGACGTCAAACTGGAGGCCGGCACCGTCCTCCTGCCGGCCGGGCTGAACCGCGGCGCCAATGCCCGGGCGGCAGGCGAGGATTTGCCGCGTGGCCAGACCGCGCTCGCGGCCGGCCGATGCCTGCGCCCGCAGGATCTGGCGCTGCTCGCCGCGCTCGGCGTGACCGAGGTCGCGGTGCGCCGCCGCGTGCGGGTCGCGATCTTCTCGACTGGGGACGAACTCAGCGAGCCGGGCGTGAGCCTGTCGCCTGCGGGCATCTATGACGCCAATCGCAGCCTTCTGCGCGCGCTCGTCGCCCGTGCCGGGGCGGAGATCGTCGATCTCGGCATCCTCGGGGACGAGCCGGAGAGCCTCGCCGAGCGCCTGCGCGAGGCGGCTGCGGACTGCGACCTGATCCTGACCTCAGGCGGCGTCTCGGCCGGCGAGGAGGACCACGTCAAGGCGGCGGTCGAGCGGGCCGGCGAGCTCGCCTTCTGGCGCGTCGCGATCAAGCCTGGCCGGCCGGTGGCTATGGGGCTCGTTGCCGGCACGCCCTTCATCGGCCTGCCTGGCAATCCGGTCGCAGTCTTCGTCACCTTCGCCTTCGTCGCCCGGACGGTCATCGCGCTTCGTGCGGGTACGAAGCCGGCGCCGCTGCTCGGCCTGCCGGTCAGGCTCGGCTTCCCCTACAGGAAGAAGGCGGGGCGGCGCGAATATGTCCGCGTTTCGCTGGTGCCCGGCCTGGACGGCGTCGCCGTGGCGCGCAAGCACCCGCGGGACGGGGCGGGGGCTCTGATCTCGCTGACCGAGAGCGATGGGCTGGTCGAGCTCGCCGACGAGCTGACTGTCGTCGCGGAGGGCACGATCGCGCCCTTCCTCGCCTATGAGATGCTGACAGGCTGAAGCGTCGGACCGAAAAGGGCAAGCCACTTTCGGATCAATCCGATGCGGAATCCAGAGCTCAATCGCGCCGGAAGATCACCGTTGCCAGCCAGCCCAGCAACAGCGCCACCGCGACGGTCGCCAGCCCGTAGAGCAGTGGCCGGTCATGCGCCGCCGAGGTCATACGCTGTTCCGCGCCGGTCTTGACCACCTCGAAATTCGTGGTCTGGCGCGCCAGGATCGAGCCGCCTGCATAGAGCAGGACTTCGACCTCGTAAGGGCCGGTCGGCGCGATCGCCGGAATCTTGATCTGCGAGCTGAACAGGGCCGGCGACAGGAAGGTGACCCCGCGTTCGTCGAGCGTATAGAGCTGCCTCCCTTCGAGCGTGCGGATCAACGCGTCGCGGAAGCGGGCGATGTCGAACTCGAAGTCGAAGCCCGTTGGCGGGCGCTGGGCATTGGCGAGGCCGATCTTGTCGCGCCGCGCCGCCTCTTCCGACAGGAACTCCTTGATCGGCCGGTTGGTCGCGACCGAGAGATAGATCGAACGGTCCGGGAAGCGGCGCTGGTTGCGGTTGATCCAGATCGGGCCGACACGCTCCTTCTCACGCACGATCAGCATGCGCTGCGGCCCGCGCACGGTGACGACGATGTCGTAGGGGTCGGCGCGCGCGACGGAGCGGCCGTCGCGCTCGACCAGGCCGAACACGGCGAGCTGGTCACCGGTGAAGTTGGAGGCGATCGCGATTCGGTGGGTCGACAGGGCCGCGATCAGTGCTTCCGCCTTCGCGGGGACGCTCGCGAGGGCCGAAAGACAGGCTGCTGTGAGGGTAAGCGCCGCGCGTCTCATCGCTGCACTCCTTCCTGCACCACCACCGAATAGGGCTCGTTTGGCGGCAGGAAAAGCTCGACAGCGAAGCGCAGGCCGACCGACAGGATCAGCAGCGCCAGCAGCAGCCGGAATGACGAGACGTTGAGGTTGCGCGCCGCCCGGCCGCCGAACTGGGCGCCGATGACGCCGCCGACCAGCAGCAGCATGGCGAGGATGATGTCGACCGACTGGTTGGTGACGGCGTGCAGGACCGTCGCGCCGGTCATGGTGACCAGGATCTGGAACAGCGAGGTGCCGACCACGACGGCCGGCGGGATCCGGAAGAAGTAGATCAGCGCCGGCACCAGCATGAAGCCGCCGCCGACGCCGAGCACGGCGCCGATGAAGCCGATGATGACGGCGAGCGCCGCGATCGGAATCACGCTGGCATAGAGCTGCGAGCGCGGGAAGCGCATGCGCAGCGGCAGGCCCATCCAGGGCGGGTGCGAGCCGGCCTCGCGCAGGCGGCGGGCCGGCTTGCCGCTGCGGTCGCGCAGTGCGGCGCGGACCGCGTCGAACAGCATCAGCCCGCCGATGCAGGTGAAGAGCGTGACATAGGCCAGGGTGATCACCAGCTCGAGCTGGCCGAGGCGCCGCATCGAGTTGAAGAACAGCACGCCCATGATCGTGCCGACGATGCCGCCCGTGACCAGGATGCCGCCGAGCTTGAAGTCGAGCGCGTTGCGTCGCCAATAGGTCAGAACGCCGGTCATCGAGGAGCCGGCGACCTGCGCGGCGACGGTCGCGACCGCGACGGCCGGGGGAATGTCGAGGAAGATCAGCAAGGGCGTCAGCAGGAAGCCGCCGCCGACGCCGAACAGGCCGGAGATGAAGCCGACCGCGCCGCTCAGCCCGAGCACGAGGAAAATGCTGATCGGCAGTTCCGCGATCGGGAGATAGATCTGCACGCTTCCAAACCTTGTCGGCCGTCGATGCCTTCCCCTGTCGGGCATGGCCGCAAAAGTGGATACGACTTTTGCGACGAGAACATGCCCGACGTGCTGAGCCGGCACGGATTTCTGGCGCCCGGCCGAGACCGGCCGAGCGGAAACCACGCCGTAGCGGTGACGCTACAGCGGAAACCTTTTCAATGTGTGCAGTTTTGAGCGGCTTTCGGTGCAGGGCCGGCCTGCGCCGAAAGCTCAGCCGCGGCCGGGCTTCGCCGGCTTCTTGGCGGCGACCGGCGGCTCGTCCCAGCCCTTGGCCGGTTGCGCGACCTCGTTGGCGCTCGCCTCCAGCGGCTTCGGCTTCCAGCTCTCGGCGGCCGCCTTGGCCGCGGCGAGATCGCCGGCCGACAGCCGGCTCGCCACCTCGTCGCGCTTGCGGCCGGCATCCTCGTCGCCCTGGGCGGCGGCAATTGCAAACCAGCGATAGGACTGGCCGAGGTCGGCTGGTGCGCCGAGACCGCGGCCGAGCAGGATGGCGAGGTTGTACTGGCTGTCGCGCACGCCATGCTCGGCGGCGCGGCGGAACCATTCGGTCGCCGTGGCGTAGTCCGGCTTGCCGCCGGCGCCCTCGGCGTAGAGCACCGCGAGATTGTGCATCGCCTTGGCGTTGCCGCGCTCGGCGGCGCGCCCGTACCAGACCTTGGCCAGCGCCGGGTCGCGATTGGTGCCGATGCCCTTCTCGAACATGTTGCCGAGGCGGAACTGCGCCGGCCCGAGACCGGCGACAGCGGCGCGTTCGAACAGGCGCAGCGCCAGCTTCGGGTCACGGTTGCCGGGGCCGTCGGCCGCCTGGGCGGCGATCTGGTAGACGGCGCGGGCATCGCCCGCGAGCGCCGCCTTGCGCTGGCCGGCGCTGCCGGCGGTCGGCGGCAATTCGCCGATCCCGGTGACGGTCTCGACCGCCTCTGACGGGCTCTGCAGCGGCAGCGAGGCGACCATGGAGGGCAGGGAGGCAGGCGGCGGAGCCGATGGCTGCTCGGCGCTCGCGGCCTGGGCCGGTGCAGGAACGGCGGCCTGCGCCGGCGTGGTGCCGATCTGCAGCGGCGGCAGCGCTGAGCTCTGGTCCTTGGCCTGCGGCGCGGCCTGCTCGGCCGGGGCGCTCTGCGGCGCCGGCTTGGCCGCAGGAGGCTCGACGGGGGCGGGCGTGGTCGGCTCGATCCGGCTGCTCTCGTTCACCACCTGCTTCTTGGCGCTCTGCTGGGAGCCCGAGAAGACCTGGGCGGCGCCGATCGCGAGAACCAGCGCGGCGAGGCCGAGCAGCAGCGGCCGCCGGCGCTTTTCGAGGAGCTCCTTGAGGCGTCCGCCGCTGGACGCGGATTTGGCCGCCTTGCCGGGCCTGGCCGTCTCCGACGCGGTCGGGTTGGCCGCAGCCGCTTCGCTGGCGGCCTTGGCCGAGCGGCGCGCGGCGGCGATCAGACTCTGGCGGACGGCCTGCGGATCATTGCCTTGCGGGGGCGGTGCATCCGGGCGCGGCCGGCCGGAGCCAGGCTCCAGCGGCAGATCGAGCCCGCCGGTGCGCGGCAGCCGCGGCTCGGCGGCGAAGCGCTCGGCCATCGGGATGGCGGGAGCAGGTGCTCTGACCTCGTCGGACGAAGCGGGCGTCCGCACGCGCGGGGTGTGTGCGGGCGCCGCGGCGCGCCGGTCGCGGTCCCCGCCCAATTCGGCTTCGAGATCGCCGAGGCGACCGATGATCGTCTCGAGCGTGCGATGGACGGCGCCGATCGCATCCTGGGTCTCGCGTCCTGTCGAGACATGGCTCTCGCGCAGGCCGCTCATCAGGTCGCTGAGCTCGGACAGGCTGGCGCCACGGGACGGCGGCAGGTCGGCCATCGCGGCGCGCGCCGCGCGCTCGGCCGCTGCCGTGGTGTCCTCGCGCATGCCCTGGAGGTGGACGACCAGATCCTGCAGCGTCCGCTCGATGCCGTTCTCGGCCGAGCGGGTCGCCGCCTGCTGGTCAAGCCGCTGGGTCAAACCGGCGATCTGGCGTTCGAGCGCGTCGAAGGAATCGGAGCCGGCGCCAGGACGGCCAGCCTCGTCGATCTTGGCGGCGAGGCCGCGCAGCATCTCCTCGACCGGGCGCATGTCGACCCGGGCGAGGGGGGCGCCGCCATCATCCACCATCTGGGCGAGCCTGCTGGACGCGGCGAGCTGCTCGACGCGGTCGGTCAGCGCTTCGATCCGGTCCTCAAGCTTGCTCGGCGGCCGGTCCGCCAAGTCTTCGAGCTTGATCACCAGCGCTTCGATGCGCTCGGCGAGCTCGTTGGAGGCCGGGCGGCCGATGGCGTCGAGTTCGCCGAGACGGGCGACCAGCTGGTCGACCTGCCCGTCGATCACGGAGGCCTTCATCGCCGGCAGCGAGTCGATCTTCTGGGCGAGCGATTCGACCTGACGCGACAGGGCGAGCAGCGGCGCGCTCTCATCGGAGCGCTCGCGCAGGCGGTCGCTGTGCAGACTCTCGCGCACATCCTCGATCGCCAGCGACAGGCTGCGCAGGTCGCGGGTGTCGTCGCGCAGGCGCCCGACATCGGAGGTCAACGCGTTGAGCTGCAGCGAGAGGTCGTCGAAGCGGCGGCTATCCGGAGCCGAGACGAGCTCGCGCAATTCGGCCAGCTCCTTCAGGATCGGCGCGATCAACTGGCGGTCGCCGCCGCGGGCGGCGAGCGCGTCGACCTTGGCGGCGAGATGGGCGATCTCGAGCTCGAAGCGGCTGTAGCTCTCCTGCGGGCGTGTCTCGGAGAGCCGTCCGATCTCGGCCTCGATACGGGCCAGCGGCTTCAGGACGGGGTCGAGCCGCTCGCGCCCGTCGAGGCGGTCTAGCCTGGCTCCGAGTTCGCCGATCGCCCGTTCGAGCGGCTTGAAGGCGGCGCGCTGATCTTCTGCCCGCATCCCGGACTGGGCCGGAGCGATGCGATCGTTGAGCAGGCGCAGATCCTCGCGCAGGCTCGCGAGCGTCGGCGCGAGGGCAGTCGGGCGCTCGAAGGTCGCGGCGCGCGCATCGCCGTCGAGGGCGCGTTGGCGCGAGCGGATGTCGGAGACGGCAGCGGCGAGGCCGTCGCGGCTGAGCGCGATCGGGCGTGTGGCTTGCGGCGGAGGCGGCGCTGCCGGCCTGCGGCTGGCTTCCTCGGCCCGACGCTCGATCTCGCTGAGGCGGGTGCCCATCGTCTTGATCGCGTCGGCGATCACGGCGGTGGCGCGCTCCTGGCGTTCGACCGTAGTGCGCTCGCCCTGCGACAGGCGGCTCTCGGTGCGCTCCATCCATTGTGCGATCGAATCGAGCGCGCTTGCGGTGCGCGCATTGCTGTCGCGCGTCAGGCGCTCGGCCATGGCCGCCTGAGTGATGAACGCGTCCATGCGCTCGCGCGAGAGATCGGGTCTGGCGGGGGCGGCCTGTGGAGCCGCGGCCGTCTGCATGCCGCCCTGGGAGAGGCGGGCAAGGCGCTCCGAGAGAGCGGCGATGTCCTGCTCCTGCGCGTCCTGTACGACGGATTCAGGCTCCCCGGCCTCTTCGCGGATTTTGCTGTCGAGCCACTCGCCAAGCGTCATCCCGGCGCGGCGCGCGGCGGTTTTCGCCGCGTCACGCGTGCGCGGATCGACGCCCTTGACGCTCCAGGGCAGGCTGGTCGCCATGTCACGCTCGCCTCGAGGGGCAATCTCGACCAAAGAGCGCTCGCTGCCCCCTTACGCGGCGGCGCCCTTGCGATCTTGGCAATCATGAACATCGGGTTGATGCGGCTGACGCTGGAGATCGCGGCACCGACTTTTCGCCGTCACGGTAAACAGAGCGTTAAGATCCTGCCGTCGGACGTTAATTTTCTGGAAACTCTGAGCATCGAGGCTTGCCCGAGCCGGGTATAACGGTAACTTACCCCCGGCCGGTGGCTAACGACGTGACGTAAGGGAGCCGCCGCGCCTACATTGCCGGCAACGCAGGGACGCCTTCCGGTGGGTCGCCGTCCCGCTCCGCAACCTTAAGGAACCGATATGCCGCGCCAAAGCACAGCTCTGGCGGCCACACCAAGTCACGACGGCCGCTCCGCCTCCCCGCAGACCACGAATGCCAGCCAAGCCGATGGCTTCACCATCAGCGATCTCGCCCGCGAATTCGGCGTCACCTTGCGCACCTTGCGCTTCTACGAATCGCGCGGCCTGCTCGCGCCGGCCCGTTCTGGTCTCACCCGGATCTATTCCGGACGCGACCGTGCCCGTCTAGCCCTCATCCTCAAGGGCAAGCAGCTCGGCTTCACCCTGGTCGAGATCCGCGCCATGCTTGCCAATGAGGAGGGCAAGGAGCTCAAGGGCAAGGAGCCGTCCGCCTCGGTCGGCGGCCTGCAGCTCAGCCGCAGCCAGATCGCCGAGCAGCTCGAATTGCTGCGCAGCCAGCGCGCCGAGATCGAGACCGCGATCGCCGAGCTCGAAGCGACCCTCGCGCGCCTCGACGCCTGAAGCAGCCCGGTCCCGCGACCGGCGCACACGCTGCGATCACGATGCCCTGAACCCTCGCCGGTTCAGGGCATTTTTCGTTTGCAAGCACTGCGTGCGGCGCGCCAATCTCTCCGACTACGCTATCACGATGAAAAAGTTGGCATGGCCCCTTGGCAAGTCGCGACCAGATAGTTTATATATGAACTATCTCGAAGCGCCGCTGTCATCCGAAGCCGGCAAGCTTCGTCACCAAGGCTGTACGAAACGCCAGGGAGGGATGCGATGCCGGTCTACAAGGCGCCTGTCGAGGACACGCTGTTCCTGCTCAACGACGTCTTCCAGTTCGAGCGCTACAATAACCTCCCGGGCTTCGCCGAGGCGACGCCGGATCTGGTCGAGGCCGTGCTCGGCGAAGGCGCCAAGCTCTGCGAGGAGGTGCTGCAGCCGATCAACCATTCCGGCGACCAGGAAGGCTGCAAGCGCAATGCCGACGGCTCGGTGACGACGCCGAAGGGCTTCAAGCAGGCCTATGAGGCCTATGCGGCGGGCGGCTGGATCGGTCTCGCCATGGATCCCGAGTATGGCGGCCAGGGGCTGCCCTACACGCTCGGCGCGATCATGAACGAGTTCTCCTCCTCGGCCAACATGGCCTTCGCGATGTATCCGGGCCTGACCATGGGCGCGATGGCCGCGCTCTACGTCCACGGCTCCGACGAGCAGAAGCGTACCTATTTGCCGAAGATGGCCGAAGGCACCTGGTCGGGCACGATGAACCTGACCGAGCCGCATTGCGGCACCGATCTCGGCCTGATCAAGACCAAGGCCGTGCCGAACGGCGACGGCTCCTTCGCGATCACCGGCACCAAGATCTTCATCTCGGCCGGCGAGCAGGACATCACCGAGAATATCATCCACCTCGTGCTGGCCCGCATCGAGGGCGCCCCGCAGGGCGTCAAGGGCATCTCGCTCTTCGTCGTGCCGCGCAACGAGGTCGGCGCCGATGGCTCGGTCGGTGCGAACAACCATGTCTCCTGCGGCTCGATCGAGCACAAGATGGGCATCCACGCCAATTCGACCTGCGTCATGAACTATGACGGGGCCAGGGGCTGGCTGGTCGGCACCGAGAACAAGGGTCTCAACGCCATGTTCGTGATGATGAACGAGGCCCGCCTCGGCGTCGCGATCCAGGGGCTGGCCCAGTCCGAGGTTGCCTATCAGAACGCCGTCGCCTACGCCAAGGACCGCCTGCAGGGCCGCGCCCTGACCGGCGCCAAGAACCCCGACAAGCCGGCCGACCCGCTCTTCGTCCATCCCGATGTGCGCCGCACACTGATGTCGATCAAGGCCTTCAACGAGGCCGCCCGCGCCTTCGTCATCTGGAATGCGATCAAGTCCGACGTTGCCCACCGCTCCGGCGATGATGCCGAGCGCCAGGCCGCCGACGACCAACTCGGCCTGATGACGCCGGTGCTGAAGGGCGTGCTCACCGATGTCGGCTTCGACAATGCGGTGAAGGCCCAGCAGATGTATGGCGGCCATGGCTACATCGCCGAGCACGGTATGGAGCAGTTCGTCCGCGACGCCCGCATCGCCATGATCTACGAGGGTGCCAACGGCGTGCAGGCGATGGACCTGGTCGGCCGCAAGCTCGGCCGCGACGGTGGCCGTGCCATCATGGCCTTCTTCAACGAGGTCGGCGCCTTCGTGAAGGAGAACGAGGGCGACGAGGCGCTGAAGCCGCTGCTCGCCCCGCTTGCCGCCTCGCTCGGCCATCTCCAGCAGGCGACGATGTGGTTCATGCAGAACGCCCTCGCCAAGCCGGACAATGCCGGCGCCGGCGCACATGACTACATGCACCTGCTCGGCCTGGTCTGCCTCGGCTATATGTGGGCGAAGATGGCCAAGGTTGCGCAGGACAAGCTCAAGGCCGGCGCCAACGGTCAGGCCGAGCGCATGAATGCCAAGCTCGTCACCGCCCGCTTCTTCATGGAGCGCTCGCTCCCCAAGACCGCGGCGCACCTCGCCCGCATCACCTCGGGCGCCGACGCCACCATGGCGCTGAGTGCCGAGCAGTTCTGAACGCGCATAGCACACACGTCATGCTCGGGCTTGACCCGAGCATCTCTTGATGAGTTCGCTGGATAACGAGATGGTCGGGTCAAGCCCGACCATGACGTCCGGCAGGAAAACAAGCCGCAATTGCGGCCAGCCCGGGAGGCCTTGATGGCTGACGCCTTCATCTACGATCACGTCCGGACGCCACGCGGCAAGGGCAAGGCCGATGGCTCCTTGCATGAAGTGACCGCGATCGAACTGGGCACGCAGACCCTGCGCGCTATCAAGGAGCGCAACGGTCTCGATCCCAAGCTGGTCGAGGATGTGGTCTATGGCTGCGTCGATCCGGTCGGCGAAGCCGGCGCCGACATCGCCCGCACGGTTGCGCTCAAGGCCGGCTACGGCAAGGAAGTGCCCGGCGTGCAGATCAACCGCTTCTGCGCCTCTGGCCTCGACGCGGTGAACCTCGCCGCGGCGCAGGTCATGTCCGGCCAGAAGGAGATGACGATCGGCGGTGGCGTCGAGAGCATGTCCCGCATCGGCATGGGCGCCTCGGGCTTCGGCATCGCGGTCGACCCCTCCGTCGCGATCGACACCTATTTCATGCCGCAGGGCGTCTCGGCCGACCTGATCGCGACGAAATACGGCTTCTCGCGCGACGATGTCGACGCCTATGCCGTGCGCTCGCACAAGCGCGCCGCCAAGGCTTGGGAGGAGGGCCGCTTCAAGAACTCGGTGATCCCGGTCACCGACGTCAACGGCCTGATCATCCTCGACCGCGACGAGACCATCCGCCCGAACACCGACATGCAGGCGCTGGCCTCGTTGAAGGCCTCTTTCGTCCAGATGGGCGAGATGGGCGGTTTCGATGCGGTCGCGACCGCGGCGCATCCGGATGTCGAGTTCGTCAATCACGTCCACCACGCCGGCAACTCGTCGGGCATTGTCGACGGCGCGGCTGCCGTGCTAGTCGGCTCGAAGAAAGCCGGCAAGGCTGCAGGCCTGAAGCCCCGCGCCCGCATCCGCGCCTTCGCGACCACCGGCTCTGATCTCGCGTTGATGCTGACCGGCCCGGTCGACGTCACCGAGTTGGTGCTGAAGAAGGCCGGCATGAGCGTCAAGGACATCGACCTGTTCGAGCTGAACGAGGCTTTCTCCTCGGTCGTGCTGCGCTACCAGCAGGCCTTCGACATCGACGACGCCGTGCTCAACGTCAACGGCGGCGCCATCGCCATGGGCCACCCGCTTGGCGCCACCGGCGCGATGATCCTGGGTACCGTGCTCGACGAGCTCGAGCGCACCAACAAGCAGACCGCTTTGGTCACACTTTGCGTGGCCGTCGGCATGGGCGTCGCCACCATCATCGAACGGGTTTGAGGAGAGAGCCGATGAACCTCGTCAATTTCCGCTTCGAGACCGACGCAGACGGCATCGCCACCCTGACCTGGGACATGCCCGAGCGCTCGATGAACGTCATCACCCCGCAGGTGATGGAAGAGCTCAATCATGTCGTCGACAAGGTCGCCTCGGATGAGGCGCTCAAGGGCTGCGTCATCGTCTCCGGCAAGGACTCGTTCTCCGGCGGCGCCGACCTCACCATGCTGCAGGGCCTGCGCGACCTCTATGTCAAGCTCGCCAAGGAGCAGGGCGAGCAGATCGCGATGCAGCGCTTCTTCGACGAGAGCCGCAAGCTTTCGCTGCTCTATCGCAAGCTCGAAACCTGCGGAAAGCCGTTCGCGGCGGCGATCCATGGCGTCTGCCTCGGTGGCGCCTTCGAGCTCGCGCTCTCCTGCCAGCTCCGCGTCGTCTCGGACGATGCCTCGACCCGCGTCGGCCTGCCCGAGATCAAGGTCGGCCTGTTCCCCGGCGCCGGCGGCACCCAGCGTGTCTCGCGCCTGATGCAGACCGGCGACGCGCTGCAGATGATGTTCAAGGGCGACCAGATCAAGGCGCTGCCGGCCCGCAATATGGGCCTCGTCCATGCCGTGCTGCCGCGCGACCAGATCGTCGCCGCCGCCAAGGAGTGGCTGAAAGCCAACCCGCAGGCCAAGCAGCCCTGGGAGGACCCCAAGTTCAAGCTGCCCTCGAACAAGGTCCATTCGCCGGCCGGCATGCAGATCTGGCCGCCGGCCAATGCGATCTATCGCCGCGAGACCAACGACAACTACCCGGCCGCCCGCGCCATCCTGAGCGCCGTCTATGAGGGCCTGCAGCTGCCGATGGATCTCGCCCTCAAGGTCGAGAGCCGCTACTTCGCCAAGATCCTGCGGACGAAGGAGGCGGCCTCGATGATCCGCTCGCTCTTCGTCTCGATGCAGGAGCTGAACAAGGGCGCCCGCCGCCCAGCCGACGTGCCGGCGTCGAAGCTGAAGAAGGTTGGCGTCATCGGCGCCGGCTTCATGGGCGCCGGCATCGCCTATGTCACCGCCAATGCTGGTATCGAGGTCGTGCTCGTCGATCGCGACATCGAGGCGGCCGAGAAGGGCAAGGCCTATTCGCACAAGCTGGTCACCGACCAGATCACCAAGGGCCGCGCCAAGACCGCCGATCGCGACGCGCTGCTCGCTCGCATCAAGGCGTCGGCCGATTATGCCGACCTCAAAGGCTGCGACCTGATCGTCGAGGCCGTTTTCGAGGACCCGAAGGTCAAGGCCGAGGTCATCGCCAAGGTCGAGGCCGTGGTCGGCCCCAAGACGATCTTCGGCTCCAACACCTCGACGCTGCCGATCACCGGCCTTGCCGAGCACAGCGAGCGCCCGAAGAATTTCATCGGCATCCATTTCTTCTCGCCGGTCGAGAAGATGCTGCTGGTCGAGATCATCATGGCCAAGAAGACCGGCAAGAAGGCGCTCGCCATGGCGCTCGACTTCGTTCGCGCCATCAAGAAGACGCCGATCGTGGTCAACGACACTCGCGGCTTCTACGCCAATCGCTGCGTCGGCAACTACATCCGCGAGGGTCACCTCATGCTGATGGAAGGCGTGCCGCCGGCGATGATCGAGGCCGCCGGCAAGCAGGCCGGCATGCCTGTCGGCCCGCTCTCGCTCAATGACGAGGTCGCGGTCGATCTCGCCTACAAGGTGCTGAAGGCGACGAAGACGCAGCTCGGCGAGGGGGCCGTCGACCCGGCGCAGGAGAAACTGCTCAACGAGATGGTCGAGAAGCATGGCCGCCTCGGCCGCAAGAACAAGAAGGGTTTCTACGATTATCCGGAAGCCGGTCCGAAGCGGCTCTGGCCCGGCCTTGCCGAACTCACCAGGAACAAGCTCGAGCCCGAGCTGGTCGACATGGAAGAGCTGAAGCATCGCCTCCTGGTCACCCAGGCGCTCGAAGCGGCCAGGACCTATGAGGAAGGCGTTGTCACCGATCCGCGCGAGGCCGATGTCGGCTCGATCATCGGCTTCGGCTTCGCGCCTTACTCGGGTGGCACGTTGTCCTATATCGACAATATGGGCGCGGCCGCCTTCGTGAAGCTCTGCGAGAGCCTCGCCAAGAAGCATGGCGAGCGCTTCAAGCCGAACCGGCTGCTGAAGCGCATGGCCAAGACCGGCGAGAGCTTCTACGGCAGCGCCGAGAAGAAGGCCGCGGCCTGATCAGGCGAAGAGCCGCTCCCTCAAGAGCGGCTCCAGCCAGTCGGCGAAGACCTTGAGGCGGCGCGACAGATGCTGCCGGTGCGAATAGAGCAAGGCAACCGGCATCGGTTCCGCCCTGTGTTCCGGCATCACCTCTATGAGCTCGCCCGCCTCGAGATGCGCGGCGACGTCATAGGCCGGGATTTGGATCAGTCCGAGCCCGGAAAGGCAGCAAGCGATATAGGACTCGGCGCTGTTGACGGTGACGCGGCCGGCCATCGCTCGGCTGTGCAGGCGCTCTCCGTCATGCCATTGCCAGTCCTCGACCGCCCCGGTCGAGGGCGAGGCATAGTGCACCGCTTCGTGCGTTGAGAGATCTTCCGGGCTTTCCGGTACCCCAAGCCGCGCCAGATAGGCCGGGCTCGCGACATTGATCAGCCTGAGCTCGCCGAGATTGCGCGCGATCAGGCTGGAATCGCTGAGCGGGCCGACGCGCAGCACGCAATCGACGCTGTCCTCGACCAGATTGACCGCGCGATCGGTGACCCCGAGCGCGACGGAGACGTCCGGATAGCGCGTCAGGAAATCAGGCAGCGCCGGCGCGATGATCAGGCGGCCGATCCGGCCGGGCACGTCGATCCGGAGCTTGCCGGCCGGCCCGTCGCTGGCGCTGCGGAACAGTGTCTCGGCTTCCTCGACCTCGGCGATCAGTCGCAGGCAGCGCTCATAGAAGGCGAGCCCGTCCTGGGTCGGCGCGACATGGCGGGTCGTGCGATGCAGCAGCCGCGTCCCGAGCCGGTCTTCCAGCAGGCGGATCGCCGCCGAAACCGAGGAACGCGGCTGGCCGAGCGTCGCCGCGGCGCGCGTGAAGCTGGCGCATTCGACGACGCGGGCGAAGGTGGCGAAGAGCTCGATCCGGTCCATGGCCGAGACGATGCAATTGTTCGTTCTTACTGACAAGTCATGTCAACTTATCCAGCTTTATCAGGACAATCGGCTGGCTACCTTGCTGACAGGGCGAAACGAGTTCGCAGCACAGCAGGAGACAGGGCCATGGCCAACCACAGCATCAAGGGCAAGACCGCCATCATCGCCGGCGGCGCCAAGAATCTCGGCGGCTTGCTCGCCCGCGACCTCGCTGCCCATGGCGCCAAGGCGGTGGCGATCCACTACAACAGCGCCGCGACCAGGGCCGACGCGGACGCGACCGTCGCAGCGGTGAAGGCCGCGGGTGCAGAGGCCGTTGCCTTCCGGGCCGACCTCACCACGGCCGGCGCCGTCGAGAAGCTCTTCGCCGACGCGACCGCTGCGCTCGGCCGGCCGGACATCGCGATCAACACGGTCGGCAAGGTACTGAAGAAGCCGATGGCCGAGATCAGCGAGGCCGAATACGACGAGATGGCCGCGGTGAACTCGAAATCGGCCTTCTTCTTCATCAAGGAGGCCGGCAGGGCGCTCAACGATGACGGCAAGATCTGCACGCTGGTGACCTCGCTGCTCGGCGCCTTCACTCCGTTCTATGCCGCCTATGCCGGCATGAAGGCTCCGGTCGAGCACTTCACCCGTGCGGCTTCCAAGGAGTTCGGCGAGCGCGGCATTTCGGTCACCGCAATCGGCCCCGGTCCGATGGACACGCCGTTCTTCTATCCCGCCGAGGGCGCGGATGCGGTCGCCTATCACAAGACCGCGGCGGCTCTGTCGAAGTTCTCGAAGACCGGCCTCACCGACATCGAGGACATCGTCCCCTTCATCCGCTTCCTCGTCTCGGACGGCTGGTGGATGACCGGCCAGACGATCCTGGTCAATGGCGGTTACACAACCAAGTGAGCCACCGGCCGACCGCTCTCTCCGAGGTGGCCGGGCTCTTTCCTTGACGGGAGCTGAAGCATTCATTCAGCTCCCGTCTATCCTCGCAAGCCTATCAAGGCGGCACGGAACAGGTTTCCGAGTAGGGCGACGCATGCATATGGCGATGGTGATCGGCGGCGGGGTCGTCCTGCTCGGCCTGTTCCTCCTCTTCGGCAAGCTCTGGGGCGGAGCCGAGCCGGCCGTCGCGACGGCGGCCAAGCTGTTCGTGCCGGCCTGGCTCGCGATCGCACTGGTCAATATGTGGGTCGGCGTCACCAGGGCCGGCTATTCGGTGCGTGAAGAACTGCCGATCCTGGCCGTGGTCTTCGCCGTGCCGGCGGCTCTCGCTCTCCTCGTCGCCTGGCGTGTCGCGCGCTGAAGCGGCTGAAGCGTTGCCACCATGGTGGCTCAACCAGCCAGCTCAGGTCTTTCCCCGATGGCCGCTCGGAGCGGCGCGGGGCTAGACTCGTCTGGCTTTTGATCGGGGAAGATTTGAGTTCATGCCTGTGCGGCCGATTCTGAATTTTCCCGATCCGCGGTTGCGCCTACCTGCAGTGCCGGTCACGCGTTTCGATGCTGATCTGCGTGCCCTTGCCGAAGACCTTCTCGATACGATGCGGGCAGCGCCCGGCATCGGGATCACTGCGCCGCATGTCGGCGTGTCGATGCGGCTCGTCGTGCTGGAGCTGACGCCGGGAGAGGTTCGCATCTATGCCAATCCGGTCCTCGACCAGGTCTCGCGCGAGACCATCCGCCACAGCGAGGGTAGCGTTTCGATGCCCGGCGTCACCGACGAGCTCGAACGCCATGCCCGCATCCGCGTGCGCTTTCAGGACCTCGACGGCAAGGAACAGAGCGAGGACGCGGACGGCCTGCTCGCCATCTGCCATCAGCACGAGATCGACCAGCTCAACGGCGTCTTCTGGATCGACCGCCTGTCGCGGCTGAAGCGCGACAGGCTGGTGGCGCGCTACAACAAGCTGCGGCGGGGGTGACTCTCGTCATGCTCGGGCGTGACCCGAGCATCTCAGGCAGGATGAGGCGCCGAGGGGCGCCTCCCCTGTGCAGAGGTTCTCGGGTCTGCGCTCCGCTTCGCCCGAGAATGACGTCAGTTCGGCTCAGTTCGCCACCGCCCGGATCACCCGGCGCAGCTTGCCGATCAGCTCCTCGACTTGGGCTTCGGTAATGATCAGCGGCGGCGAGAAGGCGATCGTGTCGGCGGCGGTGCGGATCATCAGCCCTTCCTCGTGGAAGGCGCGCTCGATCACCTCGTAGCCGCGCTTGCCGGCGCCCTCCGCCCGCGGCGCGAGATCGACCGCGCCGACCAGGCCGAGCGTGCGGATATCGACGACGTTCGGCTCGCCCTTCAGGCTCATCACCGCATCGGCCCACGCCGCCTCCATCGCCCGGGCGCGCTCGAACAGGCCCTCCTCGCGATAGATGTCGAGCGCTGCCAGCGAGGCTGCCGCCGCCAGCGGGTGGCCGGAATAGGTGTAGCCGTGGAACAGCTCGATGACGTTGTCGGGGCCTTTCATGAAGGCGTCGTAGATGTGCTTGCGCACGATCACGCCGCCCATCGGCACCGTGCCCGAGGTGACGCCCTTGGCGAAGGTGATCATGTCCGGGATGACGCCGTAACGCTCGGCGGCGAAGGCGAAGCCAAGGCGGCCGAAGCCGGTGATGACCTCGTCGAAGATCAGGAGGATGCCGTGCTTGTCGCAGATCTCGCGCAGGCGCTTGAGATAGCCCTTCGGCGGCGGCAGCGCGCCGGTCGAGCCCGCCATCGGCTCGACGATCACGGCGGCGATGGTCGAGGCGTCGTGCAGTGCGACGACACGCTCTAGATCATCGGCGAAATGTGCGCCGTACTCCGGCTCGCCCTTGCTGAAGGCCTGCTTCTCGCGGTCATAGGTGTGGGCGATGTGATCGGTGCCGGTCAGGAGCCCGCCGAAGAATTTGCGGTTGTTGACCATGCCGCCGACGGAGATGCCGCCGAAGCCGACACCGTGATAGCCGCGCTCGCGGCCGATCAGCCGGGTCTTCGAGCCCTTGCCCGAGACGTTCCAGTAGGCGAGGGCGATTTTCAGCGCCGAATCCGCCGCTTCCGAGCCCGAGCCGGCGAAGAAGACATGGTCGAGATCGCCCGGCGCCAACGCCGCGATGCGGGCGGCGGCGGCGAAGACCTTGGGGTGGCCGTATTGGAAGGACGGAGCGTAGTCGAGCTCGCGCGCCTGCGCCTGGATCGCCTGGATGATCGGCTCGCGGGCATGGCCGGCGTTGCAGCACCACAGGCCGGCAGTGCCGTCCATCACCGGCTTGCCCTCGGGCGTGTAGTAGAACATGCCCTCGGCGCGGGCGACCATGCGCGGGTTCTGCTTGAACGAACGGTTCGCCGTGAACGGCATCCAATAGGCTTCGAGATCGTTCGGGGAGCTGATGGCGCTCGGCGCAGAGGTCATGATCCGGTCCCGTTTTGGGTTTTAAGGCTTCCTCAACCTAGCAGCGCGGTCGGGGCTGTAAATCCACGCCGGCTCGGGGCATGCCTGCGTCCGGCGAGCGGCAGCCAGCCGCATGGGGCAGGTGACGTTACGTCGTTTCTGGCGTAGTCTGAACAAGGGGGTAACACTGGACTACGCCCCGATGATTCAAGGCGTCGCCGGTCGGGATGGGAGCGAGCCAATCGCGCCGGAGGATATCCGTGCGCAGCTCGAACGCGTCCTCGCATCCGATATCTTCCGCAGCGCGCCACAGTTGACCGCCTTCCTGAGCTATGTCGTCGAGCAGGCGCTGGCCGGTCGCGCCAGTGAGCTCAAGGGCTATACCATCGCGGTCGAGGCGTTCGGGCGGCCAGCCGAGTTCGATCCGCAATCGGACCCGATCGTGCGCGTCGAGGCCGGTCGCCTGCGCAAGGCGCTCAATCTCTATTTCGCCGCCGAGGGCGTGCGCGATCCCCTGCGGATCACGATCCCCGTCGGCGCCTATGTTCCGAACTTCACACGATGCGGCTTCCCGGAGCAGGAGCCGGCCGCCCTTGCTGTCGAGCCGGCCCCACCCGCGCCCGCCACTGCGAGGCGAGGGCGCGTCTGGGCCTATGTGGCGCTTGCGCTGATTCTGAGCGTCGCGGCCGCGTTCATGGCCTGGTATCGAGGCGGCCCTGCGCCGGAGTCGAGCGTGGCCATGTCGAGCGCGGACACGCAGACGCCGCGGCCCGCTGCCTCCAGCCTGCCCGAGCAGTCCGCCTCGGTGCAGCCTGCGGAGCCGATCCCGGCGCCGGCCAGTTTGCCAGTGGTAGCCGTCGTGATCGCCGGCGACATCGCCGATCCTGCCGTCGAAGATGCGGCGCGGCTGTTCATGCGCCATCTCGTCGACACCATGGCTCGTTTCGACGACCTGCTCGTGGTCAAGTCGCCGGGCCCGGCGCTGCGGCCGGAGGAGGGGGCCGACTACGTCCTGACCCTCAACACCTCGCGAGCGGGCGACAACATTGAAGGTTTCGTGCGGCTGAGTGCAGCGAAGGACGGGCGCGTGGTCTGGACCACCTCCGGCGCGCGCAGCCTGGCGGCCGTGAGCGACGGCACCGAGCTGCGCCAACTGGCACAGAGCGTGGCGATCCGGCTCGCCCAACCCTTCGGCATCCTGCATGCTGACCTCCGATTGGCGACGCTGCCGCCCGGCATCGCCTGCATCTACCAGGCACTCAATTTCCGCCGGCATATGAAGGCGGACGACCATCTCGCCGCGCGCAACTGCCTCGATGCGCTGGTCGCGCGCGATCCCGACTTCCATCCGGCCTGGTCGCATCTGGCGCTGCTGACCGCGGATGAATACGCTTCCGGCCTGAACGCCCGGTCCGGCTCGCCGCTCGACCGGGCCCTGGCTGCCGCGGTCACTGCGGTGAGGCTGGCGCCGGCGAGCGCGCGGGCGCATCAGGCGCTGATGGAGGCGCAGTTCCTGCGTGGCATGACCGAGGAAGCCCTGAAATCCGGCCGCGAAGCTCTGACGCGCAATCCCTACGATCCCGACATCATGGCCGATCTCGGGGCGCGCTATGTCCAGCTCGACCGGGCGGCCGAAGGGCTGCCCTTGCTCGAGCGCGCCGTCGCGCTGAGCAATGGTCGCCCCTCCTGGTATGACGTCTTTCTCTATTTCGCGGCCTATCTGACCGGCGCGAACAAGCTGGCGGACAACCAGGCTTCCCTGATCAAAGGGGAGGAGACCCCGCTTGCCCTGGTTGCGCGGGCGGTGGCGAGTGCAGCCGCCGACGACCGGGACGGGCTGGAGGAGGCCCTGCGGATGCTGGGGCAGGCCGAACCGCTCTTTGCCCTCGATGCACGGCTCTTCCTGACCCGCAAAGGGTTCTCGTCGCCCGTCATCGACCGCATCCTGGCCGCGCTCGGCCAGGCCGGGCTGCAGCCGCGCTAGGGGCCATTTTGCGCTCTCTCGTGAGGAACGTCGCGCAATGTATCGATGGGCCTCGCAGTCGCTGAGTCTGGTCGCTATTCTGTGCCGGTCGCAGCTGATTCGTAGCGTTGCGTTGCCCCTCAACCCCTTGCGCGATTTCAGCCCTTGGCTCGCATCCGCCTCAGCGCTCTCTCTCCGGCCGCCAGCGGCGTCGTCGGCTTTTCATTGGGCGCCGCCGCGATCCTGGTCCTGCCGGGAAACCTCGCCAATGCATTGGGCCTGCTGAGCGCTGGGCTGGGCCTGGCCGGGGCAGCTGCTCTGTCACGTCGCAACGCGGCGCGCGAGCGCGAACAGCTGCTCGCGGCGATCGGCGAGGTCAAGGTCCGCCTCGCCACCAACGCCATCCGCGTCGATTCGATGGCGAAGCGGCTCGACCAAATGCCGATGGGCGAGGCCGACGCCGCACCGGCCAAGGCGATGCTGCACGAATTGACGGCCGAGGTCGGCCTGCTCGGCGATCTCCTGCAGCAGGTTGCGACGACCTTGGGCGAGCATGACGACCAGCTCAGCCGGATCGAGGGGCGGCTCGCCAATCCGCCGCCGCAACCGGCGCGGATCGCGGCGCTGGTCCCCGAGCGCGTTGAGCCTCACGCTCCGGAACCCTTGATCGCAACCCGGCACGACCCGGCTGAGGCCGCACAGCGTCGCGCCGCCGAGGAACGCGCCGCCTTGATCAGCGAAGCCCTGGCAAAAGGGCAGGTCGAGGTCCATCTCCAGCCGATCGTCAGCCTGCCGCAGCGCCGGACGCGGGGATATGAAGCGCTCGTCCGGCTGAGACTCGACGAGAAGACACTGCTGCTCCCCTCCGAGTTCCTGACCACGGTCGAGGAGCGCGGCTTCGGCCCGACGCTCGATGCGCTCGTTCTGACGCGGGCTCTCGCCATCGCCCGCCATCTCGGCAGCAAGCCGGGCGAGCTCTTCGTCTCCTGCAATTTCAGCGCGGCGACCTGGGGTTCGTCGCGCGCGCTGGCGGCGTTGTCGCGCATCCTGGAAAAATATCACGACCACATCGGCAACCTCGTCATCGAGGTGCCGCAGCGCGTCTTCCGGGTGCTGGAGCCGGCGAGCCTCGGCCTGCTCGGCGCCATGTCGGCCAACGGCGTGCGCTTTGCGCTCGACCATGTCGCCGATCTGCGTTTCGATCCGGTCTCGCTGCATGATCGCGGCGTGCGCTTCGTCAAGGTTTCGGCGGCGCTGCTGCTGGCCGAGGCGCGCGGCGGCAAACTCGCGGACATCGCGGCGGGCGACATCGCTGTCCAGCTCGCCCGCGGCTCGATCCAGCTCGTCGCCGAGGAGGTCGAGGACGATCCTATGGTCGCCGACATGCTCGATCTCGGCATCGCTTTTGGCCAGGGTATCGTCTTCTCGCCGCCGCGCCCGGTCAGGCCGGAGGTCTTCGCCGAGCCGCAGCCAGCCGAGGCCGCGCAGGCTCCGAAGCCGGCCGCCGCGGTGGCGCCGCCTGCCTCGGCCGAGGTCGTCGAGCATCCCGCCATGGCGCCGCCGCCGGCTGTGAAGCGCGTGCCCTTCCGCGACATCCTGCGCCGCGCCACCGCCTGAGAACCCCCTCACGACGAAGCGCTGGCCTGTGCCGGCGAAGCCGCGTAAACAGGCCGCGCCTGTCCGTGGGAGCTTTCAGCCGTGCCGTCATCGACCCGCCTTCTGTCCGGGGTTGCGCCCGTCATCGGCCAATATGAGCTCTGCCTGTGCGATATCTGGGGCGTGGTCCATAATGGCGTTGCGCCCTTCGCCGCCGCCTGCGACGCCCTGGCTCGGATGCGCGCGGGTGGCGTCACCGTGGTGCAGGTCTCGAACGCGCCGCGCCCGCGCTCGGAAATCGCCGTCCAGCTCGGCAAGCTCGGCGTGCCCGGCGATGCCTTCGACGCGATCGTCACCTCCGGCGACGTGGCGCGCGACCTGATCGCTCACCGCGCCGGCGAGCCGCTCTATCATCTCGGCCCGTCCCGCGACCTGCCGCTGATGGCAGGGCTCGACGCCCCGCGCGTCGGCCCCGCTGAGGCGCACTACGTCCTCTGCACCGGCCTGTTCGACGACGAGACCGAGACGGCCGAGAGTTATGCCGACCAGCTCGCCGATTTCGCCCGCCGTGGACTGACGCTGATCTGCGCCAATCCCGATCTGGTCGTCGATCGCGGCGGGCGCATCGTGCCCTGCGCCGGCTCGCTCGCTGTGGCCTATGAGAAGCTCGGCGGCGAGGCAATCTACGCCGGCAAGCCGCACGCGCCGATCTACGACCTCGCCATCCGCATCGGCCAGGAGCTGCGCGGGGAGACGGTCGAGAAGGCACGCATCCTGGCGATCGGCGATGCGATCCGCACTGACATCGCCGGCGCGGCGCAATATGGCCTGGCCTCGCTGATGTGCGTTGCCGGCATCCATGCCGGTGAGATGGCCGGCTTGTCGGAGGATGCGCTGCAGGGCTGGTTCGGCCGGCAGAGCCACCGGCCCGACTACGCCATGCCGCATCTGGCCTGGTGAGGCGAGCGGCTCAGCCGAAAACTCAGGCGGCGCAGGCCGCTTCGATCTTGGACTTCAGCGTCTGCGCGTTGAACGGCTTGACGATGTAGTTGTTCACGCCGGCCTTCTTGGCGGCGATGACGTTCTCGGTCTTCGATTCCGCCGTCACCATGATGAACGGCGTCTCGGAGATTGCGTCCTCGTTGCGGACCTGGCGGAGCAGTTCGTAGCCGGTCATCGGCTCCATGTTCCAGTCCGAGATCACCAGCCCGTATTTCTTGTCGCGCATCTTGGCGATCGCGGCATTGCCGTCGGAAGCATCGTCGACATTCTCGAAGCCGAGCTGCTTCAAGAGGTTGCGGATGATCCGCACCATCGTCTGATAGTCGTCCACCACCAGGATCGGCATTGACGGGTCGACAGCCATGACGGCGCTCCAATCCAGTAGTCAGCAGGGCCCAACGGCGCCAGCGCGGGGCCGCTCTCGCAGAGCAGCGACCTTGCGTCAATTGTGATAGGCGCTCGGCGTTTCAAAGCCGTTAACCCGGTCGCCGAGTGACCTAGCGGCATACTACCTTTGGCGAACGGGGGAACATGGCAACAGGCACCAAAGTTCAATGGTGCGATGCAGCGAACTATGGGACGCTCATCGCCCGTTTCCGGACGCAGGCGGTCCTTGCCCGTGCTGCAGTTGCGAGAGCTGACCGATGATGGCGAGCACGCTCTATCAAGTCCATGCGTTCGAGGATCTGGCCGTCGGCCAGCGCGAAAGCCTGATGCGCACCGTGATGGAGCGCGACATCTCGCTCTTCGCTGACCTGTCGGGCGATGCCAATCCGATCCATCTCTGCGATCGCTATGCCGCGTCGACCAAGTTCGGCCAGCGCATTGCCCACGGCATGCTGACGGCGAGCCTGGTCTCGGCCCTGCTGGGCACGCGCCTGCCGGGCCCTGGCGCCGTCTATCTCTCGCAGACCCTCAACTTCCTCGCGCCGGTGAAGATCGGCGACGTCGTCACTGCCCGCGTCGAAGTGGTCGAGCTCGTGCCGGAGCGCCGCCGCGCCCGGCTGTTCTGCGAATGCCTGGTCGACGGCAAGGCCGTGCTGGAGGGCGAGGCCTGGGTGGCGCTGCCGCGAGCAGCCTGACCGGCCTTGACGCTCCCCGCCGCTTGGGGCCAAACACGGCGGTAGCCGGGGCTTCCCGGCGTCGACCTTGCGTTCCATGACCTCATCCCCCGAGGCGGCACCTTTCCGTGCGCCGCCCGCCTTCACCCTCGAACCCGGCAAGCCGGTGCCGGCCGATCTGCGCGGCCGGGTGCTTGCGCTCGGCAATTTCGACGGCGTCCATCGCGGCCATGCCGAGCTCGCCCGCGTCGCCGGCGCGATGGCGGCGCAGCAGGGGACGCAGGCTGCGGCGCTGACCTTCGAGCCCCATCCACGCACCGTTTTTCGGCCCGACCAGCCGGTGTTCCGGCTGACGCCGGAGCCGATCAAGGTCGCTCTCCTCGCGGGCCTTGGCCTCTCACCGAGCTTCGTCGTACCCTTCGACCGTGCGGTCGCGGGCATTCCGGCCGAGGCTTTCGTCGACGACCTCCTGCTCGGCCAGCTCGGTGCCGCCGGCCTCATCTGCGGCTACGACTTCCATTTCGGCAAAGGCCGCACTGGCTCGTCTGAAATGCTGCAGGCCCGCGCCGGCCATGCCGGCATCCCGGTCGCCGTGGTGCCGCCCTTCTCCTTCCAGGGCGAGCCGGTCTCCTCGACGCTGGTGCGCACCGCTCTCGAAGCAGGCGATATCGGGCATGCAGAGGCGCTGCTCGGCCGGCCCTGGTTCGTCCGCGGTGAGATCGCCCATGGCGACAAGCGTGGCCGCGATCTCGGTTACCCGACCGCGAACATGCACCTCGCCCATGATTGCCGCCTGCGCTTCGGCATCTATGCGGTCCGCATGAAGCTCGACGGGGTCTGGCGCGATGGCGTCGCCAGCTTCGGCAGTCGCCCGACCTTCGACGACGGCGCCCCCAGGCTCGAGACCTTTGTCTTCGACTTCTCCGGCGACCTCTACGGCAAGACGGTGGATGTGGCCTTCGTCGCCTTCCTGCGCGGCGAAGCGAAGTTCGACTCGCTCGATGCGCTGATCGGCCAGATGGATGCCGACAGCGCAAGGGCGCGCGGCATCCTGGCGGCGACGCCGGCCTTCCTTCCGTGACCGCGCTTTGCTAGAAGCCGGCCATGCCTGCTCCGCACTCCGTTCCGCTTCGGCGAATTACCGGCCCGGCTGCCGCCCTGCGCTGATGGCGCGGGCGCTTGCGCAGGCCGGGACGACGATCGCTTCCCCGTGACATCTCAGGATGGGCGCCGCACCCAATGCAGAGCCGCCATCCGCACAGCCGAGCCGGATCATGACCGACAAGACCGCCGAGAAGCCCGAGACCAGCGACTATTCGCAGACGCTGTTCCTGCCGCAGACTGAATTCCCGATGCGCGCCGGCCTGCCGCAGCGCGAGCCCGAATTGCTCGCCCGCTGGGCCAGGATGGACCTCTACCGCAAGCTGCGCGAAGCCGGGAAAGGCCGCGACCGCTTCGTCCTGCATGACGGCCCGCCCTACGCCAACGGCAACATCCATATCGGCCATGCGCTCAACAAGGTGCTGAAGGACCTGGTGACGCGCTCGCAGCAGATGCTTGGCTACGACTCGAACTATGTGCCGGGCTGGGACTGCCACGGCCTGCCGATCGAGTGGAAGATCGAGGAGCAGTACCGCGCCAAGGGGCTGAATAAGGACGACGTTGATGTCGTCGAGTTCCGCAAGGAATGCCGCGTCTTTGCCGAGAAATGGGTCGATATCCAGCGCAACGAGTTCAAGCGCCTCGGCGTCGAGGGCGACTGGGACGATCCCTACCTGACCATGGCCTATGGCGCCGAGGCGCAGATCGCCCGCGAGATCATGAAGTTCGCCGAGAACGGCCAGCTCTATCGCGGCTCCAAGCCGGTGATGTGGTCGGTGGTCGAGAAGACCGCCCTGGCCGAGGCCGAGGTCGAATACGAGGAGCACACCAGCGACACGATCTTCGCGGCGTTCCCGGTGCTAGGCTCGGGTCCGCTCGCCGGCGCCTCCGTGCTGATCTGGACGACGACGCCCTGGACGATCCCGGGCAACCGCGCGATCTCGTTCCACAGCAAGATCGCCTACGGCCTCTATCGTGTGACCGCTGCGCCGGAGGGCAATTGGGCCAAGGTCGGCGCGCGCTATGTGCTGGCGAAGAACCTCGCCGAGGCGTTGTTCAAGACCGCTAAGGTCGAGGCCTACGAACTGGAGCGCGACGTCACGGCCGCCGATCTCGCCGGTCTTACGACCGCCCATCCGCTGCGCGGCCAGGGCTACGACTTCGACGTGCCACTGCTCGATGGCGACCATGTCACCGACGATGCCGGTACCGGCTTCGTCCACACCGCGCCCGGCCATGGCCGCGAGGACTTCGACGTCTGGATGGCCAATGGCCGCATGCTGGCCGAGCGCGGCATCGAAACCCGCATCCCCTACACTGTCGACGCCGATGGCCGCTTCACCAAGGAGGCTCCCGGCTTCGAGGGCGCGCAGGTCATCACCGACAAAGGCGAGAAGGGCAACGCCAACGAGTTCGTGATCAAGGCGCTCGCCGCGACCGGCAATCTCGTCTCGCGCGGCCGCCTCAAGCACCAGTATCCGCATTCGTGGCGCTCGAAGAAGCCGGTGATCTTCCGCAACACGCCGCAATGGTTCATCGCCATGGACAAGCCCTATGGTGATGCCGGTGCGCCCGATCCGGCGGCGCCGGCCCCGACCGCCGGCGGCAATGCCGACACGCTGCGCAACCGCGCCCTGAAGGCGATCAAGGAGACGCAGTGGGTTCCCGCTGCCGGCGAGAACCGCATCAACGGCATGATCGCCAACCGCCCGGACTGGGTGGTCTCGCGCCAGCGCGCCTGGGGCGTGCCGATCACCGTCTTCGTCGACAAGGAGAGCAAGGAGATCCTGGTCGACGACAGGGTCAACGCCGCGATTGCCGAGGCCTTCGAGCGGGAGGGGGCCGACGCCTGGTTCACCGACACCGACGGCGCCCGCTTCCTCAAACCCTATGGCTATGATCCCGCCAAGTTCGAGCGCGTCGTCGACGTGCTCGACGTCTGGTTCGATTCAGGCTCGACCCACGCCTTCACTTTGGAGAAGCGCGCTGACCTGAAAACCCATCGCGTCGTCGACGGCGGCCGCGACAAGGTGATGTATCTCGAAGGCTCTGACCAGCATCGCGGCTGGTTCCATTCCAGCCTGCTCGAAAGCTGCGGCACGCGCGGCCGCGCGCCTTTCGACGTGGTGCTGACCCACGGCTTCTGTCTCGACGAGAAGGGCGAGAAGATGTCGAAGTCGAAGGGCAACGTCACCGCCCCGCAGGACGTCATCAAGGACAGCGGTGCCGACATCCTGCGCCTCTGGGTCGCCGCGGCCGACTATTCCGACGACCTGCGCATCGGCAAGGAGATTCTCAAGACCTTCGTCGAGACCTACCGCAAGCTGCGCAACACCATGCGCTGGATGCTCGGGACGCTGGCGCATTTCGACGAGGCGATCCGCGTTACCGATCCAGTCTCGATGCCGGAGCTTGAGCGGCTGATGCTGCATCGCCTCGCCGAGCTCGGGCCGCAGGTCGAGGAGGCCTATCGCACCTATGACTACAAGAAGGTGGTGAACCTGCTTTCGCAGTTCATGAATACCGAGCTCTCGGCCTTCTATTTCGACGTCCGCAAGGATGCGCTCTATTGCGATCCGCGCTCCAGCCATGTCCGCAAGAGCGCGCTCACCGTCGTCGATCACCTCTTCCGATGCCTGACGACCTGGCTCGCGCCGATCCTGGTCTTCACCGCCGAGGAGGCCTGGCTCGACCGCTATCCGCAGGTGAAGTCCGGCGACGGCTCCGTCCATCTCGAACTCTTCGCCAAGGCCGACGATGCCTGGCTCGATCCGGAGCTGGCCGAGCGCTGGGCCAAGGTCCGTCGCGTGCGCCGCGTCGTCACCGGCGCACTCGAACTGGAGCGCGCCGGAAAGCGCATCGGCTCCTCGCTGGAGGCCGCACCGATTGTCCACATCGCCGATCCCGATCTGCGCGCCGCGTTGAGCGGGCTCGATCTCGCCGAGATCTGCATCACCTCCGGTGCGCGGGTCACGGACGGGGAGGGGCCGGCCGAGGCCTTCCGCCTGCCGGACGTGCCCGGCGTCGCCGTGGTGCCGGCGCGCGCCTCCGGCATCAAATGCGCCCGCTCCTGGAAGTATTTCGATCCTACGACGGCCGAGCCCGGCTTCCCCGAGGTGACGCCGCGCGACGCCAAGGCGCTGCGCGAGCTCGGGCGCGCGGCGTGAGTGCGCAGACGCCATCGCTGCGCCGCCTCGGCGTCCTGATCGTCGCGCTCACCTTCGTGTTCGATCAGGCGCTGAAGCTTTGGCTGCTCTTCGGCCTGAAATTGGCCGAGGAGGGGCCGTTTCAGCTCGCCTCATTCCTGGAGATCGTGCTCGCCTGGAACCGCGGCATCTCATACGGCCTGTTCCAGCAGTCGACCGATATCGGCCGCTGGGCGCTGGTCGTGCTCTCCATCGTCGCGGCGATCTGGCTCTGGCGCTGGATGTGGCGCAGCGACGACAGGCTCACCGTCGTGAGCCTCGCACTCATCATCGGTGGCGCGCTCGGCAACGGACTCGACCGCATGGTCTACGGCGCCGTCGTCGACTTCGTGCACTTTCACGTCGGCAGCTTCAGCTGGTATATTTTCAACATCGCCGACGCAGCGATCGTCTTTGGCGTGCTCGGCCTGCTCTGGGAGTCGGTGAGGCCGGGCGCGAGTCGGTCCAAGGCGGCTTGAGCGCGCCTGCGAAGCGCCCGCAAACAGGCCGGCCACAGCTCATTTACGGCAAATCAGCAAAAGGGCTCCCGATTTTGCCGGATATGAGTTAAAAGGCCCGCCATGCTTTTGCCGCGTCGCTCGTTCAATGACGTGGCTGGTATCGGTATGGAGAGGTGAGATGGCTTATCGGATCCGCGCTTCGCGCATGCTGCTCGCCGGCGGCCTGTTGCTGGCGACGACCCCTGCTTTCGCCCAGGAAGGCATGCTCTTCAAGAATCTGATCGAGGGCTCGGGCCTGTTCGGCAGCAGCAAGGCGGATATCGAGTACAAGCAGCGCGCCCCGCTGGTCGTGCCGCCGTCCTCCAGCTTGCCGAAGCCGCAGGAAGCTGGCGCCCATCGCAGCGCCGCCTGGCCTGATGACCCGGACGTCGCCCGCCGCAGGGCCGAGCGCGACAGCTCCAACATCCTGTATCAGAACACCGAATCCTATCGCGCCAACACCCGGCCGTTGATGTCGCAGGAAGAACTGCGCCGCGGTCGCGTCGCCGGTCGCGCGAACGGGCCGGACGGCATTGTCGCGGACCACAACAACTACAACAACCAGATCCAGCCGATCCGCGTCGGCCGCGAGATGGCGGCCCGCCAGTCCCAGACCGATGAGGCGAGCGTCGCCTACGGCACCGAGCCCGCCCGCCGCTATCTGCACGAGCCGCCGACCGGCTATCGCCGCCCGGCAGCGACGGCTGCGCTCGGTCCGGGCGCGTCCGGCCCGCAGGAGGACAAGCAGGCGGTCGGCCAGCGTGAATATCTCACCGGCCAGAAGGTGTATCAGTAAGCGTCTTTCGTTGCCGCGAGGGGATGGTTTCGCGTCGCGGCACGTCTTATCTATGATCGAGCTTCGTCCGGCTCGGGTCCTTGCGGGCCCGGGCCGGATTGCGTCTTGACCCCTCAATCGTGCTGGAGCCTTCGCTGCTTATGACGGTCCATATCCCGACTGGCCCGACGCCACCCGCCAATGCAGCCAGCCCGGTCGAATCCTTCCGGCTCGCCAACGGTCTTCAGATCGTGGTCGCGCCCGATCATCGCGCGCCCGTCGTCACCCATATGGTCTGGTACCGCAACGGCTCCGGTGACGATCCGGCCGGCAAGTCGGGCATCGCCCATTTTCTCGAGCACCTGATGTTCAAGGGGACGGCGAAATGGCCGGCCGGGGAGTTCTCGAAGATCGTCGCAGGCTATGGCGGCCAGGAGAACGCCTTCACCTCCTATGACTATACCGCCTATTTCCAGCGTGTGCCGAAGGAACACCTGCGCGCGATGATGGACTACGAGGCCGACCGGATGACCGGCCTCGCCTTCGACGAGAGCGTGGTCGCGCCCGAGCGCGACGTAGTGCTGGAGGAGCGGCGCATGCGCGTCGATGCCGACCCCGCCGCCCAGCTCGGCGAGGAGTTCTCCAGCGCCCTCTACGCCCACCATCCCTATGGCACTCCGATCATCGGCTGGGAGCACGAGATCGAAGAGCTCTCGCGCGACGACGCTTTTGCCTATTACCAGCGCTTCTACACGCCGGAGAACGCCATCCTGGTCGTTGCTGGCGATGTCGAGCCGCAACAGGTGCTGCGCCTCGCGCAGGAGACCTATGGCGTGATCCCCGCCCATGGCGAGGCGCCGCAGCGCAAGCGTCCGGCCGAGCCCGAGCCGCGCGCTGCCCGCCGCGTCGCGCTCTCCGATCCGCGTGTGCAGCAGCCCTCCTTGCGCCGTGCCTGGCTGGCGCCGACCTATGTCTCGACGCAGCGTGACGAAGCCTTCGCGCTCGAGCTCGCGGCCGAGATCCTCGGCGGCGGCACGACCTCGCGGCTCTATCGCAAGCTCTGCGTCGAGCAGGAGCTCGCGGCCGGTGCCGGCGCCTATTTCATGGGCTCGATGGTCGATCGCTCCGCCTTCCAGCTCTCGGTCAGCCCGCGTCCGGGCGTCGAGATGACGGCGCTCGAAGCCGGGCTCGATGCCGCGCTCGCCGCCTTCATCGCCGAGGGGCCGACCGAGCTGGAGCTCGCCCGCGCCCGCACCCGCCTCGTCGCCGAGACGGTCTTCGCCCGCGACAGCCAATCCTCGCTCGCCCGCATCTTCGGCTCGGCCCTCGCTGTCGGCGAGAGCGTCGAGGACGTGCTGCTCTGGCCGCAGCGCATCGAGGCGGTGACGCGCGAGCAGGTCACCGAAGCGGTCCGGCGCTATCTCAAGCCCGATCGCTCGGTCACCGGCCTGCTCCTGCCCGCCGCCGCCTGACATAGCGTCATAAGCCATTACGGGTAGGTCCTGGCCTGCCGTTGAGGATTGCCGATGAACCCTTCCCTTGCTCCCGCCACCGCCGCTCCTGGTCCTTCGCTTGCCGTCCAGCGCGTCACCGCCGCCTGCGGCGTCGAGGCCTGGCTGGTCGAGGAGCACAGCCTGCCGCTGCTCGCCCTCGACTTCGCCTTCGACGGTGGCGCCAACCGCGACCCGGCCAATGCCGCCGGCAGCGCCAACCTCGTCTCCGGCTTGCTCGACGAGGGCGCCGGCGATCTCGACGCCGAGGCCTTCCAGGGCCGGCTGGCCGATCACGCCATCAATCTCTCCTTCGACGCACGCCGCGACGATTTCCACGGCCAGCTGCAGACCTTGTCGCAGCATCGCGAGGTCGCGTTCGAGCTGCTCGGCCTCGCGCTCAACGCACCGCGCTTCGACGCCGACGCGGTGGCGCGGGTGAAAGCGCAGGTGATCGCCGGGCTCCAGCGCCAGGCGCAGAACCCGGACGTGATGTGCCGCAACGCGCTTTTCGCCGCGGCTTTCCCCGGCCATCCCTATGGCCGGCCCGAGCGCGGCGACGTCGCCAGCGTCGGCGGGATCGAGCCTGCGGCGCTGAAGGAGCTGACGCGCGATCTCTTCACCCGCGGCGGCCTCAAGGTCGTTGCGGTCGGCGACATCACCGCGAGCGAGCTCGCGTCGCGGCTGGACGCGCTGTTCGGCGCGCTGCCGGCCGGGGCGCCGCGCGTCGAGCCGGCTGCGCCCTTGCCGGTGGCAGGGCTCGGCCAGACCCATATCGTCGATCTCGACGTGCCGCAGACGGTGCTGCGCTTTGTCGGCCCCGGCCTGATGTGGGACGATCCCGATTTCATCGCCGCGACCGTGCTGAACCATATCCTCGGCGGCTCGGCCTTCACCTCGCGCCTGTTCATGGAGGTCCGCGAGAAGCGCGGCCTCGCCTATGGCGTCTCCTCCAGCCTGCTGCCCTTACGCCAGAGCGGCTTCCTCGTCGGCGGCACCTCGACTCGCAACGACCGCGTCGCCGAATCCATGAGCGTGATCCGCGAGGAGATCGCCAAGCTCGTCAGCGAAGGCCCGAGCGAGCACGAGGTCGAGGAGGCCAAGCGCTATCTGATCGGCTCCTATTCGCTGCGCTTCGACACCTCGCCGAAGATCGCCGGCGAACTGCTCGGCCTCGCCATCCGCGGCGAGCAGCCGGACTTCTTCGAGACCCGCAACCAGCGCTTCGCTGCGGTGACGCTGGCCGATGTCCGCCGCGTCGCGCAGCGCCTGTTCGGCGAAGGCAAGCTGCTGGTGCAGGCCGTCGGTCGGCCTGTCGGGCTGGTCTGACGCTCCCGGCCGAGGAGCTCTCATGAGCATTCGCCGCCTCGATCCCGTCCTGGTCGATCGCATCGCCGCCGGCGAGGTGATCGAGCGGCCGGCCGCGGCGGTGAAGGAGCTGGTCGAGAACGCGATCGACGCCGGCGCCAGCAGCATCGCCGTCACCATCCGGGCTGGCGGGCGCGAATTGATCCGCGTCGTCGATGACGGCATCGGCATGGGCCCGGAGGACCTTGCCCTCTGCGTCGAGCGCCACGCCACCTCCAAGCTCCCCGATGGCGACCTCTTCGCCATCCGCTCGCTCGGCTTCCGCGGCGAGGCGCTGCCCTCGATCGGCTCGGTGGCGCGGCTCGCGATCACGACGCGCCAGCGCGATGCGGCGCAGGGCTGCGCCCTGGTGGTCGAGGCCGGTGCCAAGGGGGCAGTGAGGCCGGCGGCAGCGGCACCCGGCACCCGCATCGAGGTCAGCGACCTCTTCATCTTTACCCCGGCCCGCCTGAAATTCCTGAAGAGCGATCGGGCGGAGGCGCAGGCCGTCTCCGACATGCTGCGCCGCCTCGCCATCGCCCATCCGGAGGTGCGCTTTTCGCTAGAAGGCGAGCATGCCGGCGCCTTCGACTGGCCGGCCGAGCCGATCGGCAATGAGGGCCATCTGCGCCGCCTCGGCCGGGCGCTTGGGCGCGACTTCCCTGACAACGCCTTGCCGGTCGAGACCGAGCGCGAGGGCATCAGGCTCTCCGGTTTCGCCGGGCTGCCGACCTTCCATCGCGGCACCTCGGCCGGTGTCCACATGGCGGTGAATGGCCGGCCGGTGCGCGACAAGCTGCTGCTCTCGGCGGTGCGCGGCGCCTATGCCGACGTCCTGCCCTCCGACCGGCACCCGGTGCTCTATCTCGACCTGCTCTGCGACCCCTCGGCCGTCGACGTCAACGTCCACCCGGCCAAGAGCGAGGTCCGCTTCCGCGATCCGGCGCTGGTGCGCGGCCTCGTCGTGTCAAGTCTCAAGGCCGCGCTTGCCGGCGCCGGCCACCGCGCCACCACCACCGGTGGCGCCCGCACGCTCGATGCCTTCCGGGCCGTCTTTTCGGGGGGCGCCTTCGGCAATGGCGGCCCGGCCACGATCCAGCGCCCGAACTTCGGCAGCGTCGCCGACTGGCGTAGCCCCGATCCGGGTGCGCCCGTCCAGCCGCTGCAGGCCGGCTTCGCCGATCTCGCCATGCCCTCGGCCGATGCGCGCGCCCATCTCGCCGAGCCGCCGCAGGACGCGCTAGACCGGCCGCTCGGCGCGGCCCGCGCCCAGGTCCACGGCACCTATATCGTCGCCCAGACCCGCGACGGCATGGTCATCGTCGACCAGCACGCCGCGCATGAGCGCCTGGTCTATGAGCGGCTCAAGGCCGAGCGTGCGAAGAGCGGCATTGCCCGTCAGCCCATGCTCCTGCCCGAGGTGGTCGAGCTCGATCCCGTCGATGCCGACCGGCTGAATGCTGCGGCTGCCGATCTCGCCTCGCTCGGCCTCGTCATCGAGAGCTTCGGCCCCGGCGCCGTGCTGGTGCGCGAGGCGCCGGCCGCCATCGCCGGCGGCGATCTCCAGGGCATCGTCCGCGATGTCGCCGACGCGTTGGCCGAGCATGGCGACGCCGGCTCGCTGGAGCGCCGGCTCGACCATGTGCTGGCGACGATGGCCTGCCACAACTCGGTCCGCGCCGGCCGCCGCCTGCGCCCGGAGGAGATGGACGCGCTGCTGCGTGAGATGGAAGCGACGCCGAATTCCGGCCAATGCAATCACGGCCGGCCGACCTATGTCGAACTGAAGCTCAGCGATATCGAGAAGCTGTTCGGGCGGAGGTAGCGGCAATCCAAGTCATGTAGGTTTGGATTCGCCGGTATCGAGAAAATAGAGGGTCATGCCCGCATGGCCGGCTTGCGGAAACCATTGTGAATCTTTGATCGCCTGAATCTCGCGCCGTGCAGATGCGTAGTCGACGGCGAGGTTAGCTTCGGCGGCGGAAAGCCGAACCTGCATATTCGGATGGCCGAACAATCTCATCAGTTCATACCGTTGATCGCCGGGGCGCGACTTGAGCTCCATTTCGAGATCGTGGATTCGCCAGACCAATCGATTGACGCGTGCCTGTTCATCGCCTTCCATCGCATCGTATTGCTCGATGCAGAGCTGTTCGAAGAGCTTAACGATTTCGGCGTTCGATAGCGATCTTAAGTTCTTTCGCTGTCTCATTTCAGCACCTTGAATGTGCGCATCGCTTCATGCCCGATCCGGACATGCTCGGACCAGTCCTTCCCGCGCAGATAGCTCCGTGGCGTTTGCATGCCGAAGTTCTTGTTCGGCTTGTTGTACCAGCCGGTGATCTCATGATGCTTGTATGTCGGCACGCTGACCACATTGTCAGCGCCATCGATCTGCGAGCGCGAGAACCCTTCGTGCCGACCCGCTCCCTGTTCGACGATGTGGTGATCCTCATAGCCCTGACGCCTCTTGCCAGCATTTTGCTGGAGCTCTGAAAGTGTTTTCGGCGCGTCCTGATAGGATGTGATCGAGGAATACTTGGTATGGAGCTGGAGGCAGGCCGGGATGATGGCGAAAGACCATGCAAGCGCTTCCCGCCATTGCGAGGAGCGTAGCGACAAAGCAATCCGGGGCGGCAGGGCAAAGCAATCTGGATTGTTTCGCCCGAAATGGCAGCTATTGATGATTTGACCGCCAAGATCGAGAGGTCCGTATGCGTGAACCTGCCGTTTACATCATGGCGAGCCAGCGCAACGGAACGCTCTATATTGGGGTGACTGCGAATCTGTCCGAGCGCGTCTGGCAGCATCGAGAAAGCGCAGTACCAGGCTTCACCAAAAGATATGGCTGCAAGCTACTCGTCTGGTACGAGCGCCATGACCGAATGGACGAGGCTATCGGCCGCGAGAAGCAGATCAAGGGTGGATCGCGTACGAAAAAGCTAGCGTTGATCGAGGCTATGAATCCGAATTGGCGCGATCTCTATGAGGATTTGGCTGGTTGATGCCACCCGTCATTGCGAGCGCAGCGAAGCAATCCAGAGGGACTTGCCCCAGCGCCCTGCCGCCCCTGGATTGCTTCGTCGCCGCGCTCCTCGCAATGACGGATAGGGCTCACGCCGCCTTCAGAAACCGCACCTGCGTCTCGCCATAATCGCGCCGGTCGAGCTCCTCGAACCCCTCCGGTAGCGTGATCTCCGCGTCGGCCGCCTCTTCCAGCACGATCAGCGCATCGCTCGCCAGCCAGCCGCCCTCGCGGGCCGAGGCGAGGGCTTTTTCGCCCAGGCCCTTGCGATAGGGCGGGTCGCAGAAGACGAGGTCGAACGGCGCCATGCCGGTGATCGGGCCGAGCCTGGTCGCATCGCGGCGGAAGATGCGGCTATAGCCGGCGAGCCCGAGCGCCATCTGGTTCTCGCGGATCAGCCCGCGCGCCTCGGCCCCGTCATCGACCAGGAGCGCGAAGGCGGCGCCGCGCGAGAGCGCCTCGAACGCCATCGCGCCGGTGCCGGCGAAGAGGTCGAGCACGCGCGCCCCGTCGGCCGCATCGCCATGGCCATGCGCCAGCACGTTGAACAGCGATTCCCGCAGCCGATCCGAGGTCGGCCGGATCGCGCCGATGCCCGGCTTCGGGCTGGCGAGCGTGCGGCCGCCGAAGCGCCCCCCGACGATGCGCATGAGTTACGCCTCAGCCTCGGCGATCACGCCCGCCGCCAGAGCGCGGCGGACCGGACCGGGGCGGGCCGGAGCGTGGCGGGCGCTTGTCGCCACCGGGGCGCGGGCCTCGTCCGCCCGGGCGATCGCCACTTGGCCGCTCGCCGGTCGGCTTGCCGCGGAAGGGGCGGGCAGGGCGTTCGTCGGCACCAGCGCCAGCGCTGCCGCTGGGCGGGCGCTTGCCGCGTGGCGGCTTGTCGGCCCAGTCGCCGCTGCCGCGCCAGGGCGCCTCGCCGCCGCGATCGCGGCCGAAGCTCTCCTCACGCAGTGCCCGCTCCGGGCGCTCGCTGCGCGGTGCACGGGTCGACCTGGCCTCGCGCGGCTCGTCCGAGGGCTTGGCGCTGATGCGCTCGACCTTGACGCGCCGCCCCTTGGGATCGGCGATCGCCTTGTCGCGCACGCGCGTGACGGTGCCGGTGGCCTCGCGCGCCTGGCGTTCCTCCCTGGGATCGGCGCCGCGGCGGGGCGGTGCCTTGCGCTCGCGCTGCGGCTCGGCCTCGGCATCGCGCCAGACGCCGCGCGTCCACGGCTTGTCGCCGCGCAGCGGGCGGGCCTCCTCGGCCGGCTCCTCGCGGGGGCGGCGGCGCGGCCGGTCGTCGCCGGCCGGCGCGGGCCTGCCACGGGCGGGCCTCTCGTCCGATCGGATCTCGTCGCGCCGCGGCGAGTCGAAATCGACGCCGGCCTTGGCCATCAGCTCTGTCCCGAGCTGGTCCTTGAGCACCTTGGAACGGACCTCCTCGGCCTCGCCCTCCGGCAGGTCGCCGAGCTGGAACGGGCCGAAGGAGACCCGGATCAGCCGGTTCACCTGCAGGCCGAGATGCTCCAGCACCGTCTTGACCTCGCGGTTCTTGCCTTCGCGCAGGTCGACGGTGAGCCAGGTGTTGGAGCCCTGCTCGCGCTCGAACTGGGCGATGACCGGACCATACTGCACGCCGTCGATGGTGACGCCGCCCCTCAGCGTATCGAGCTGCGCCTGGTTGACCTGGCCGAAGGCGCGCACGCGATAGCGCCGCAGCCAGCCGGTCTCGGGCAGTTCCAGCATGCGCGCCAGCCCGCCATCATTGGTCAGCAACAGCAGGCCTTCGGTGTTGATGTCGAGCCGGCCGACCGAGAGCACGCGCGGCAGGTCTTCCGGCAGCGCGTCGAACACGGTCGGGCGCCCCTCCGGGTCATGGTTGGTCGTCACCAGCCCGCGCGGCTTGTGGTAGAACCAGAGCCTTGTGCGCTCGCGCGCCGGCAAGGGCTCGCCATCGACCAGCACGACATCGTTCGGGCCGACATCGAGCGCCGGGCTCTCGATCACCTTGCCGTTCACGCTGACGCGGCCTTCCGCGATCAGCGCCTCGCTGTCGCGGCGCGAGGCGACGCCGGCGCGCGCCATCACCTTGGCGATGCGCTCCGGCTCCTGCGGCGCGGCCGGAGCCGAGACGGCCTCGGCGATCTCGGCGGCATTGCGATGCGCCCGATCGGGGCGAGTGCGGGTGGGATTGCTGCCGCGCGGGGTGTCGAAACGCTTGCCGCCGCCGAAGCCGCGGCCTTCGCCGCGCTCCTCGCGGCGCGGCGGCCGGGCAGGGCGCTCGCTGCTGCCGCTGCCGCTACGCTCACGGAAGGGGCGCTCGCTGCGGGCACGATCGTCGCCGCGGTCCCGCGGCGGCCGGGACGCTGCGCCGTCGCGGGCGGGGCGTGCCGCACGACGCTCGTCATCACCACGTCCACGGAAGGGACGGTCTCCATCGCGCGGAGGGCGCGACGGGGCGCCGTCGCGGGACGGGCGCCCGAAGCCGCCGGGCCTGCCGCCGTCAGTCCTCTCGCGGCTTGGCCGGTCGCCATCGCGCGGCGGCCGGCTGGCGCGTCGCTCGTCGCTGCCACGGTCGCGGAATGGCCGCTCGCCGCCCTCGCGCGGTGGCCGCTCGCCGCTTGGGCGCTCACGGAACGGCTTCTTATCGAAGCGCGGCGCGGCCGGGCGCTCGCCTTCGCTGCGGCGACGCTCGGCACCTTCGGCGGGCGCACGCCGGGGCCGCTCCTCGCCGTCGCGCGAGCGGAAGGGCGGCTTGCCGCCACGCCCGGGCGGGCGGGCGCCGGGGCCACCGCGGCCGGGGCCGCCATCGCGTCCGCCGCCGCGGCCGCCGGCTCCGCCGCCCTTGCGCGGGCCACGGCTTTTCTGATTGTTGTCGTCGCTCATGGTGGCTCCTGAAGCCGGATCATCGCGGACCGGGTTGCGAAGCGATCCGGGACGGCAGCGGCTCTTGAATCTGGTATTAGCCGGCGCTTGTAGCAGGCGTTTTCGCCCACTGCGACGGCAAAGATGGGGTTTCATGGGATCGATCGATGCAAAGCTGGTTGAGATGGCACCGATGGCGCTGGCGCTCACCGAGGCGCGCGCCGCGGCGGGGCGTGGCGAGGTGCCGGTCGGCGCGGTGATCGTCCGTGGTGGCGAGATCCTGGCCAGCGCCGGCAACCGCACGCTCGAGCTGAAGGACCCGACCGCCCATGCCGAGACATTGGCAATCCGGCTGGCCTGCGAAGCCATCCAGTCGGAGCGGCTGATCGACTGCGATCTCTATGTCACGCTCGAGCCCTGCCCGATGTGTGCCGCCGCGATCTCTTTCGCGAGGATCAGGCGGCTCTATTTCGCGGCGTCCGATCCGAAGGGCGGGGCGGTCGAGAACGGTGTCAGGCTCTATGGCAGCCCAAGCTGCCATCACGCGCCCGAGGTCTATGGCGGCCTGAGCGAGCGCGAGGCGGCAGAATTGCTGCGCGATTTCTTCCGGGAGCGGCGCTGATGGCGGAGACGGTCCGTGCCGCGAAGCCGGCCGATGCGGAAGCGATCGCCGCGCTCAATCGCGCGGCCTTCGGCGGCGAGGAGGAGGTCGGCATCATCGAACGCCTGCGCCATGACGGCCTTGTCGCAGTCGAGCTTGTCGCGGAGCAGGGCGGAGAGATCATCGGCCATATCCTGCTGAGCTGGCTGCCGACGACGATGGATGGACGCAGCCTGAAGGCTTTGGCGCTGGCGCCGATGGCCGTGCGGCCGGGGCTGCAAAGGCAGGGCGTCGGCGGCCGGCTGATCATGGCGGCACGGGATCGGGCACGGGCTGTGGGAGCGGAAGCCGTGATCGTGCTCGGCCATCCCGGTTATTATCCACACTTCGGTTTCTCGGCGGCGCTGGCGCGGAACCTCGCCTCTCCCTTCTCCGGCGAGGCCTTCATGGCGCTGGAGCTGGTGCCGGGAACCCTGGCCGGGAAGCGCGGTTCGGTCAGCTATCCGGCAGCGTTCGGGCTGTAATCGGCCACTCCGCCTGCCTGGCCGCCGAACGCATGCGAATGCTTCGCAGAACGGTGCTGGAACTTAACGAAACAGAATTTCAGCCGACGATTGAAGATTTATGGGAATCGACTGAAATATAATTTCAATTATTCGAATTTCACTCGCCTAGTTCGATCGGCTTAGCTCCAATGGAGTAGAGGCGTTTTGAGCTGATCGATCGAGGCATTGCTGGTACCTGTCGCCATGTTTTTGCCTTGTATGGTCCGTAGGTCGCCGCTGCACTGCTCAGCCAGACCAAGGAATGGTGGCTTGAGCCTTCCATTCCCCAAAATCGGTAAATCTCCATTATGCGTAAAGTTGCGTTGGCTGCGCTGTCCGCGGCCTGTTGGTCCGTGTCTCCCTCCTTCGCCGCCGATACCCATCTCGCGATGATCTCCTTCCAGCCGCAGGTGAAGGGGCTGAACTGCCTCAAGCCGGAAACCATCGGCATGATCAAGGAACTCACCGCGAAGATCGGCCCGATCCAGATCACCTCGACCTGCGGCGGCCGCCACGCCCGCAACTCCCAGCACTATCGCGGCAACGCCATCGATTTCCGCCCGCTCGCCACCTCACCGCGGAACGCTGCGGCCGTCGCCAAGACGATCGAAGCGGTCGGCGGCGTCGGCTCCTATTCGAACGGCCTCGTCCATGTCGATGTCGGCGACCGCGAGATCGCCTGGTATGGCCACAAGCGCAGCCGCCGGCTGGCCTATGCCGGGCGCGGCCGCTAGCTCAAAGCACCGTCCGGGCGATCAGATAGCCGCCCAGTCCCAGCAGCCCGGCGAAGAAGCAGAGCTTGAAGGTGGTCGCCGAAATCCGCTGCCGGATCGCCTGGCCGAACCACATCCCGGCCAGCGCCGGCAGCAGCGCCAGCAATGAGGCGCCGGCGACCTTGAGATCGAGCGCGCCGGCGCCGACCAGCCCGAAGGACAGGGCGATCGTCGAGACGATGAAGGAGAGCCCGAGCGCCTGCACCAGTTCGTCCTTGTCGAAGCCGAGCGCCTGCAGATAGGGCACTGCCGGCAGCACGAAGACGCCGGTCGCCGCAGTGGCGGCGCCGGTCACGACGCCGACCAGCGGGCCGAGCCAGATCTCGGCCTTCTCGGGCACGCGCAACTTGGCCGCCTTCAGCCCGACCAGCGCATAGAGCACCAGTGCGATGCCGAGCCAGAGCGTCGCCGAGCCGTCCTTGGCCTTTTCCAGCAGCCCCGCTCCGGCCCAGGTGCCGACGCAGGTCCCGGCCAGCATCGGCCAGAGCCGGATGGCGATGGCCTTCAGCTTCGGCCCGGTCAGCTGCCAGCTATTGGTGACGAGATTGGGGATGACCAGCAGCGCCGCCGCCTGCGCCGGCGCCATCACTACGCCGAGCACGCCGACCGCGATCGTCGGCAGGCCCAGCCCGATCACGCCCTTGACGAAGCCGGCGAGCACGAAGGTCGCGGCGATGAAGGTAAGGAGCGTCGTCTGGTCCATGGCCTTGCCGATCTGGTCGATTTGCGATGCCGGGGTTTGTGGCAGTCCTGACCCGCCCTGTCGCTCGCCGATACTACGGTTCTCGCCGTAGCGTTCCTGCTTGCCCGTGAGCGCCGGCGCGCGATGATGGGCCAGCAACAGGAGGCCGCCGCCATGTCCGCGAACGGACCCTATCTCGCCGAGATCGCTCATCTGATGGGCGATCCGGCTCGCGCCAACATGCTGCACGCGTTGATGGACGGACGCGCGCTGACGGCGAAGGAGCTCGCCTTCCTGGCAGGCGTCGCGCCGCAGACCGCGAGCGGCCATCTCGCCAAGCTGATGCAGGGCGGCCTGCTCGGCGTCGCCGTGCAGGGCCGCCATCGCTATTACCGCCTCGCCGGGCCGGAAGTCGCGACCGCATTGGAAGGGCTGATGGTGCTCTCCGGTGGGCAGACAAACGGGCGGAGACTGCCCTCGCGCGTCGGTGCCGATCTCGCCCGCGCCCGCACCTGCTACGATCACTTCGCCGGCCGCCTCGGCATCGCGATCCATGACGCACTCGTCGCCGGCGGGCATCTTTCCGTCGCCGAGGGCGGCTATGGGCTGACACGCTCCGGCGTCGCGCTCTTCGCCGGGCTCGGGATCGATCCGGCAGCGGCGAGCAAGGGCAGGCGCGCTGCGCTGCGGCCCTGCCTCGACTGGAGCGAGCGCCGTCCGCATCTCGCCGGCTCGCTCGCCGCGGCCTTGGCCTGCCGCTGCTTCGAGACTGGGTGGGTGAAGCGGGTGAAAGACAGCCGCGCAGTGGTCTTGACCGACGAGGGGCGTGCGGCGCTGGAGGCCGGCCTGCCCGGTTTCCGCTGCGACGAGCCCGAAGCCGCCCTCACGCCGCCCGTTCGAGCGCCTCTGACAATCTCCGCTTGACCTCCTCCTTCGCCGGCTGGGCGGCCTCGAGGATCGCCTGCCAGCGGAAGAAATCGAGCCCGCCGAAGCCTTCGCCGCCGGCGCGGATCAGGATATCCGGCGGCTGGCGCTCGATCATGCGCTGCACCAGCGCCCGCGTCAGGATCTGCGAGACGCCGACCATCGCTTCCAGAGGCTCGGGCACGCGGCTGTCGCTGACGGTCGCCGGCGCGCTGGTGTCGATCGCGAGTACCAGGCGTCCCGGTCCAAGCAGGCGGTCATAGGGCAGGGGGTTGATCGCGCCGCCATCGATCAGCACGCGCCCGCCGATCGTCACCGGCTTGACCAGGCCGGGGATCGCCAGCGAGGCGGCGACGGCCGGTGTCAACGGGCCGCTGCCGAGGACGACCTCGTCATGCAGATGATAGTCGGTCGCGACCGCGAGGAAGGGGATGCCGAGTTCCTCGAAGCGGTCCGGCACGGCCTGCGGCCAGAACAGGTCGAGCAGACGCTCGCCGTCGATCAGCACGGGGTTGCCGAGCCCACCGCGCCAGAGATCGGCGATCTTGCCGATGCGCGCTTCGAGCAGCCTGGCGATCACCCGGGCCCGGTCGCGGAAGCTCGCCTCGACATGGGCGCGCAGATCGCGGCCGGAGAGGCCGGCGGCATAGGCGGCGCCGACAATCGCCCCCATCGACGATCCCGCGATCAGCGCCGGCTTCAGCCCGAGCTCGTCGAGCGCCTCCAGTACCGGGATATGGCTGAGGCCGCGCGCCCCGCCCGAGCCGAGCACGAGGACGAGCTCGGGTCCGGACGGATCGGGCAGGCGGGCGAGGGGGCTGGAGAGGCTGGTCATGGCCTGATGGTGCGGTGCGGGAGCCGCTCAGGCAACCTCCCTTGCGAGGAAAGGTTTCACCGCCGCGAGCGTGTCCTGCGGATTCTCCTCCGGCAGGAAATGGCCGCTGGCGATCGCCTGTCCCTCCGCCTGCGGCGCGAAGGTCTCGCGCCAGATCTCGAGCGGGCTTGCGCCCTTGGCCGGGATGCCGGCCTCGCCCCAGAGCACCAGCACCGGGCAGAGGATTTTTTTGCCCGCGCCGAGATCGGCCTTGTCGTGCTCGACATCGGTGGTGGCGCCGGCACGATAATCCTCGCAGGCGGCGTGGATGCGCGCGGGATCGTTGAAGGATTCGGCGTAGGCGGCCATTGCCAGCGGGTGGAAGGCCTCGATCTTCTTCGCTCGCGTCCAGCTCGCGATCGTGTGGTCGAGCCAGCCGGCCGGGTCGGCCTGGATCAGCTTCTCCGGCACCGGCTCGGGCTGGGCCAGGAAGGTCCAGTGATAGACCTGCATGGCGCGCGCCGCGTTCATGCCCTCCCACATCGAGACGGTCGGCAGGATGTCGAGCAGGACGAGCCGCTCGACCCGGCCGGGATGGTCGAGCGCGAGGCGATAGGCGACGCGGGCGCCGCGGTCATGGCCGATCACGGCGAAGCGGTTGAAGCCGAGCGCGCTCATCGCGGCGACGATGTCCTCGCCCATGGCGCGCTTGCTGTAGAGCGCCTTGCCGCCATCGCCATGCGGCGCGGCCGACCAGCCATAGCCGCGTAGATCCGGGCAGACGACGGTGTGCGACTTGGCGAGCTCGCCCGCCATCTCGTGCCATTCGGCATGGGTCTGCGGGAAACCATGGATCAGCACCACCGGCGGTCCCTCGCCGCCGACGCGGGCGAAGATCTTGCCGACAGGCCCGTCGATCCAGCGCGCTTCGAAACCGGGGAAGAGGCTGTCGATATTGGTCATGATGTGGCTCTCCGCTGCTCGCGTCGCGCCACATTATCTAGGCGGGCTGCCAGGTGATGTCAGCCTTCGCGCTCGCGCTTGACCGCCTGCCAGCCGATGTCGCGGCGGCAGAACCCGCCCGGCCAGTCGATAAGGTCGACGGCCGCATAGGCCTTCGCTTGCGCCTCGCTGACGCTCCTTCCGAGCGCCACGACGTTCAGCACGCGCCCGCCATTGGCGACGATGTCACCATCCTTCGCCTGCGTGCCGGCGTGGAAGACCAGCACGTCCTTTTCGGCTGCGGCCTTGTCGATGCCCTTGATGACGCTGCCCTTCTCCGGCGTGCCGGGATAGCCCTTCGCCGCCATCACCACCGTCAGCGCGACGTCGTCGGACCAGCGCAGGTCGACGGCATTCAGCACGCCGTCGCGCGCGGCGAGCAGCGCCGGCACGATGTCGCTCTTCAGGCGCGGCATCAGCACCTCGCATTCGGGATCGCCGAAGCGGGTGTTGTATTCGATCAGCTTCGGGCCATCGGCGGTGATCATCAGCCCGGCGAAGAGCACGCCCTTGAATGGCGTACCGCGCTGGTTCATGCCCGCCAGGGTCGGCCGGACGATCTCGGCCATGACCTGCTCCGCCATCGCCGTCGTCATGACCGGAGCCGGCGAATAGGCACCCATGCCGCCGGTGTTCGGGCCGGTGTCGCCGTCGAAGGCGCGCTTGTGATCCTGGGCCGAGGCGAGTGGCAGGGCGTGCGTACCGTCGCAGAGCGCGAAGAAGCTGGCTTCCTCGCCGATCATCCACTCCTCGATCACGACCTCGGCGCCGGCGGCGCCGAGCCCGCCGGAGAACATCATCGCCAGGGCGTCATTGGCCTGCTCGATGGTCTCGGCCATGACCACGCCCTTGCCAGCGGCGAGCCCATCGGCCTTGATCACCAAAGGCGCGCCGGTCCTGGCGACATAGGTCCTGGCGGCGGCTTCGTCGGTGAAGCGGGCGAAACCCGCGGTCGGGATGCCGAATTCGGCACAGAGCTCCTTGGTGAAGGCCTTCGAGCCTTCGAGCTGCGCCGCCGCCTTGGACGGACCGAAGGTCTTGATTCCCGCGGCTTCGAGGTCGTCGACGATGCCGTCAACGAGCGGGCCTTCCGGCCCGACCACGACGAGGCCGACGCCCATCACCTTGCAGAAATCGGCGACGGCGCGATGGTCGGCGATATCGAGCACGACGTTCTCGCCGCACTCCGCGGTGCCGGGATTGCCAGGCGCGATGAAAAGCTTGTCGCAGAGCGGCGAAGCCGAGATCGCCCAGGCCAGGGCATGCTCGCGCCCGCCGGACCCGATCAGAAGAATGTTCATCGCATCTCTCCGCTTGCTCAGGGCGCAATAGCTGCCGCGAGCTGACGGAGCAACGCTTCTGCTCGCGTCCTCGTGTCGTTAAATACGATCCATGGACAGCGAATCGCCCCAGCCCGCCGGCAATGCTCCCGAATGGTCGGTCTCCGATCTCTCCGGCGCGCTCAAGCGCACGCTGGAGGAGGCCTTCGGCTTCGTGCGCGTGCGCGGCGAGATCTCCGGCTATCGCGGCCCGGTTGGCTCCGGCCATGTCTATTTTTCGCTGAAGGACGCCAACGCCAAGATCGACGCCGTGATCTGGAAGGGCGTCTTCGGCCGCCTGAAGACCAAGCCCCAGGAAGGGCTGGAAGTGATCGCCACCGGCAAGATCACCACCTTCGCCGGGAAGTCGAGCTACCAGATCATCATCGATTCGCTGGAGCCGGCCGGCATCGGCGCGCTGATGGCGCTGCTGGAGGAACGCCGGAAGAAGCTCGCGGCCGAGGGCCTGTTCGACGCCGGCCGCAAGCAGCTGATCCCGTTCCTGCCGCGCGTGGTCGGCGTCGTGACATCGCCGACCGGCGCCGTCATCCGCGACATCCTGCACCGGCTGGAGGAACGCTTTCCTCGCCATGTCCTGGTTTGGCCGGTGCGCGTCCAGGGCGAGAGCAGCGCCGCCGAGGTCGCCAATGCGATCGCCGGCTTCAACGCGCTGCCCGAAGGCGGTCGGATTCCGCGTCCTGATGTGATCATCGTCGCGCGTGGCGGCGGCTCGCTCGAAGACCTGATGGGCTTCAATGAGGAGGTGGTGGTGCGCGCCGCCGCCGCCTCGCTGATCCCGCTGGTCTCGGCCGTCGGCCACGAGACCGACGTCACCCTGATCGACCATGCCGCCGATCTGCGCAGCCCCACGCCGACCGGCGCGGCCGAGAAGGTCGTGCCGGTGCGGGCCGAATTGCTGGCGCAGGTGACCGACCTGTCTCGCCGGTTGTCGGGAGCGACGCTGCGCCTCTCCGAGCGCCGCCGCAACGAGCTGCGCGCGCTCGCGCGGGCCCTGCCGACCCCCGAGACCCTGCTGGCGGCGCCGCGCCAGCGGCTCGACCTCGCCGCTGCTCGGCTCGGCCCGGCGCTGGCGCGCAATGCCCGCACTTATGAGCAGCGCCTCGCCCAGCTCGACCGCCGCCTGCATGCGCAATCGCCGGCGGCGCGGCTCGCGACCCATGCGGCCCGGCTCGACGGGCTCGGCAAGCGGCTAGCGGCGGCGCGCGGTGCGCTGCTGCGAGCCGAGCGTGACCGCATCGCCCGCGCCGCTGACCGGCTCGATGCGATCGCCGCGCGAGCGGTCGCGACCTTCACGCGCCAGATCCAGCGTCGCCGCGACCGGCTCGACAGCGTCTGGGCGCTCGCCGCCTCGCTCGGCCCGCAGGCTGTGCTGGCGCGTGGCTACGCGCTGGTGCGCGACGGCGACGGCAATCTGCTGCGCAGCACCGCGGCCGCGCGCCCGGGATTGGCGCTCCAGGTCACGCTCGCCGATGGCAGCTTCGGTGCGATCGTGCCGGGTGGGGCTTCCCCGCCGCAGGTGCCGCGACAGGCTGCGCGCAAGGCCGTCGGCGGGAGCGGGCAGGGCGATTTGTTCTGAGATTCCGAAAACCGGTCGTTCACCACCAATTTGGATGAACAGCGTCCCGTTCAGATAGCGTTCAGCTAGCGCTGGCTAATCGCTGACTGAAAGCGGTTGGGGGAATGTTCCTTGATGCTCGCCGGCTTCCGGATACGCCTTGCTTGTGCCTTTGCCATGCTTGCGCCTCTGGGCCTGCACGTGCAGCAGGCGACTGCGAACGAATTCGTCTGCAGGCCGTCGACGCTTTCCCGCGACGCCGCCGATCTCGCTGCGAGCTGGAGCAAGAGCAGCGCTCCCTTGCGTATCCTCGCGATCGGCTCGTCCTCGACCGAAGGCATCGGCGCCAGCGGCAAGGACAAGACCTACCCGGCGCAACTCAGTAGGCTGCTGCGCACCGGCCTCTCGGGCCGCCCCGTCGAGATGGTCAATGCCGGCATCGGCGGCGAGACTGCGCCGCAGACACTGTCGCGCCTCAAGGCTGCGCTGGCGGAAGAGCGCTACGATCTGGTGATCTGGCAGGTCGGGACCAACGATGCCGTGACCGGCGGCGACCTCGGCACCTTCCGCAATCTCGTCGCAGACGGCATCGCCGCCAGCAAGCAGGCTGGGACCCGGCTCGTCATTCTTGACCCGCAATTCTATCCCGGAATCAAGGAGACGGCCCGCTATCGCGCTTATGTCGACGCCATCGCCGAGGTCGCCAGGGCGCAGGCCGTCCCGGTACTGTCGCGCTATCAGGCGATGCTGGGCTGGTATCAGCGCGATGCGGACGGCTTCATGGCCGCGCTCGCCGGCGACCGTTTCCATATGAGCGATGCCGGCTATGGCTGTCTGGCGCAGGACATCGCCCGCTCTCTCCTCGGCGACAAGCCGGCGGTTACGCTGACTGCTTCGGCGCGCTGAGGGGCTGACAAACGCCGCCAGTCACTTGCCCATCAGAAAGGCCTTGACCCGCTTGATCGCGTCCTCACGCGCGGCCGGGTCGGTGCCGATGGTGACCTTGCCGGTCCCGGAGGCGGAATAGGCGACGCCTTCCTTCTCGCGCCGGTCGAGGCGTGGATGATCGAAATCATGCACCGCGCCGGGATAGAGCACGAGCTCGACCGGCTCGCCGCGGGCGCGGGCGGCCTTGGCGAGGAAGTCGCAGGGCGCGGGCGGGGTCCAGTCGTCGGCATCGCCCATCAGGATCAGGGTCGGCAGGCGGGCTTCGAAGCTGCCCGATTCCGATTGGGCGCGACAGCCGGGGTAGAACGCGACGGCACGGGCGAAGTCGGGCTGACGGTCGGCCGGCCGGCGATCCTTGCGGATCGCGGCGAGTACGCTCGAACCGCCGCCGGACCAGCCGAGCAGCGCGATCGCATCGCGCCGGACATCGGGGCGTTCCTGCAGCCAGCGCCGGGCTGCCATCGCATCGCCGACGCGCTCGCGGCTGGCGCGGATGGTGACGTCCTTGACGCCGCATTGCGAGCCGAGCCCACGCGAGCCGTAGCTGTCGGGCATCAGCACGATGAGCCCGGCCTGCGCCAGGCGCTCGCCCCAGTCGCTGTGCCGCATCGAGAGCTTGTCGGGCTCGCGCCAGAGGCCGCCGCAGCCATGCAGCGCGACCACGGCCGGGAATGGTCCCGGGCCCGTCGGGCGGAACATCACACCGTCGAGCTGATAGTCGTCATGCGGGATGCGGACGCGTTCATAGCCACCCGCGATCGCGGGCGCCGCGAGCAGGGAAACAAGACCGATCGCCAGCAAGGCGGCGCGGGTCAGGCTGGACATCATCGCAACGGACGCTATCACAGAAAGACCATGTTCGAACAATGCGTTGATTCAGAGATGGTTGCGTCCTACTGCAACCCTTGCGATAGCTTCCTGCCGCTCGATCGCCCGGCCCCGTGATGAACATCAACGAACGTCTGCCTCCTTCCGGATCCGAAGCGCTGGTCGATTACGGCCATGGCGAGTTCCGGGTCGTGCGCCCGGGTGCCTTCGTCCGCTGCGCCGTCACCGGTGCCGCGATCCGGCTCGAGGATCTGCGCTACTGGTCCGTCGACTGGCAGGAGGCCTATGCCTCGCCTGAAGCGGTGCTATTGCGCGTGCGACGCGCCGGCCGCGGCTGAGCGGGCCTTCACGACGGCGTGACGCAGCAGCGCGTCGAGTGCTGCGTCATCCTCGAAGACGAGCGTGACCGGCACGCACAGAAGGAGCGAGCGTTCGGCCGCCGGCCAGAGTGGCGCGAGCTTGACCATGTCCTTCTCGGTGACCGCGATGCGGCAGGCCTTCGCCTTGGCGTCGCCGATCAGCGCCGCGACGTCGGCATCCGAATAGGCGTGATGGTCGCCATAAGCGCGTTCGCCGGCAAGCCGCGCACCGGCGGCGCGCAGCGTCGCCGCGAATTTCTCGGGCCGCCCGATCCCCGAGGCGGCCAGAACCGATAGGCCGGCGAGCTCCGCCTGAATGTCGACCGGCGGCACGAGCTTGGCCCGCAGCACGCGTTTGCCGACGGTGAGTGCCTGCGTGGCGACATGCTCGCCGGCCGCTCCCTCGCCGATGACGACGAGGGCATCGACCTGCCCGAGCTGCCCCGCCAGCGGCGCGCGCAGGGGGCCCGCCGGCAGGCACAGGCCATTGCCGACGCCGACGGCGCCATCGATGACGGCCAATCGCAGGTCCTTGTGCAGCGAGGGGTTCTGCAGCCCGTCATCCATCAGGACCAGGCTTGCACCTGCCTCGCGCGCCAGCGCCGCGCCGGCGGGCCGTTCGCGCGCCACGACCGTCGGCAGGCGGGTGGCGAGCAATAGCGGCTCGTCGCCGACATCGACAGGGGTGTGCCGGCCCGGGTCGACTCGCAGCGGGCCGGAGAGCCGCCCGCCATAGCCGCGCGTCAGGGCGAAGGGGGTCTCGCCCAGCGCGGCAAGCCTGGAGGCCAGGGCGAGTGTGGTCGGCGTCTTGCCGGCGCCGCCGGCGACGAAATTGCCGACGCAGATCACCGGGATGCCGGCCCGCGCGCCCCGTTGGCGCATGCGCCTCAGTGTGATCGTGCCGTAGAGCGCCCCGAGCGGCTGCAGCAATCGGGCAAGGGCGGATGGCGGCGCCCGCCACCAGAAGCCCGGGGCGCGCATCAGTCCACGCTCTCGCGCTGGCCGATGCTGGCGCGCAGCAGGAGGGGCTCGATCGCCTGGACCGTGCGGTCGAGCGCGCCGCTGAGCTCGGTGCTGGTGCGGGCGGCGGCCCGGGCGGCCTGGCGCGCGGCAGCGGGGTCGCTGAGCCATCGGTGCACTGCCTGGGCGAGTTCCTGCCGATCGGTGACCTGGATGGCGCCGCCGCCGGCGTCGAAGGCGGCGAAGAGATCAGCCGATTTGTGGACGAGCGGGCCGTGCAGCAGGGCGCAGCCGAGCTTGGCCGGCTCGATCGGGTTGTGGCCGCCGATCGGGGCGAGCGAGCCGCCGATGAAGGCGACCGGCGCCAGCCGGTAGAACAGGCCGAGGTCGCCAAGCGTGTCGGCGATGTAGAAGTCGATATCGCGCTCGGGCAGATGACCGAGCGAGCGGCGGGCGCTGGAAACGCCATTGGCCTGGGCGAGCGCCTCGACCTCGCCGCCACGATCGGGATGGCGCGGGACGACGATGGTGAGGAGCTTGGGCAGATGCGCCCTGACGCCGAGATGGGCGGCGAGCACGTCCTCCTCCTCGCCCGGATGGGTCGAGGCGGCGACCCAGACCGGCCGGCCGGCGGCGAGGCCGTCAAGCAGGGCCAGCGTATTGGGATCGGCAGGCGGGGCGGGGACGTCGAATTTCAGGTTGCCAGCAATGCTGACGCGCGGCGCCCCGAGCTGGGCGAGGCGCTGCCCGTCCTCCTGCGACTGCGCCAGGCAGCGATCGAAGCCGGAGAGCAGATGGCGCGAGGTCTGCGGGAACTTGTACCAGCGCCGGAAGGAGCGCTCCGACATGCGCGCATTGATCAGCACCAGTGGCACGCCGCGCTTGCCGGACTCGATCATCAGGTTCGGCCAGATCTCGGATTCGCAGATCAAAGCGAGGTCCGGCCGCCAATGGTCGAGGAAGCGGCGCATATAGCGGGGAACGTCGAGCGGCAGGAACTGATGGATCGCCCCGGCCGGCAGGCGCTGCGCCAAGAGGCGTGCCGAGGTCACGGTCCCCGAGGTCACCAGGACCGCGAGCCCGCGTCGCTGCAGCCGCTCGATCAGGGGCAGCAGCGTCACCGTCTCGCCGACGCTGGCGCCATGCAGCCAGACCAGCGTCTTGTCCGGGCGCTCGGCGCTCGGATAGCCGCGCCGTTCGGACAGGCGCGCCGGGTCTTCCTTGCCGCGCCGGCGCCGCCAGAGCAGCAGGCCGGCAGCGGCCGGCTCGAGCAGGGCCGAGAGCGTGCGGTAGGCCTGGACGATGAAGCTGCGGCTCATGCGGCTTCGGCCTTCGCCGCGGCCGCCTTGGCGGCCTGGATCTCGCGCAGGCCGGCACCGGGATCGCGCGCGCCGATCAGCGCATAGGCGCGCTCGTGCACGGCGTCGAGCCCGGCCTGGACGGCCAGCCGCGCCGCCTCGCAAGTCGCCTCGTCCGCATCCCGCGCGACGCGGACGGGATCGCCGACGACGATGGCGCCGCGCCCGAAGGGCAGGCCGATCGAGGCGCGGTCCCAGCTGTTGAAGTCGATCCGCCGGCTGGTCACCACCGCGATCGGATGGATGGGCCGGCCCGAGGCGCGCGCCAATTGGACGATGCCCGGGCCACAGACCCGGGCCCGCTTCGGGATGTCGGCGGTCAGCACCATGGTGTCGCCGGCGGCGAGCCGGCGGACCATGGCGAGGAAGGCTGGCGCGCCGCCCTTCTCGCGCACCTTCTTGCCGGAGGCGCCGGAACCGCGGATCGCGCCGATGCCGAGCTCGCGCAGCGCCACCGCGTTGAAGCCGCCATCGCCATGGCGCGAGACCAGCGAGCAGGACGGCATCCACTCCGGCCGGGCGAACGGGATCATCACGTGCTGGCCGTGCCACATCGCGATGATCAGCGGCAGCTCGCCGCGCACGCGCTCATAGACGTCGGCCGGCTCGACGACGAAGCGGTTCGTGCGCCTTACGAGGCGCAGATAATAGGCGAGGCTGCGCCCGAGCGCCTCCTGCGCGAATTTCGTCTTGAGCAGCGAAAATCCCATCGAACCGGACTGCGGCGCCTTTCGGATCAGCTCTGGGCCGTCGAGGGATCGAGCAGGCGATGCAGGTGGACGACGAAATAGCGGGTCTGGGCCTGGTCGACGGTCTGCTGAGCCTTGGCCTTCCAGGCGGCATGGGCCGCAGCATAGTTCGGGTACACGCCGACGATGTCGAGCTTGGAGAGATCCTTGAACTCGACGCCGTCGAGCGAGCTCAGCTCGCCGCCGATCACGAGGTGCAGCAGCTGCTTGGTTTCCTGGCTCGTGCTCATCATCCGTCTCCGACTGCCGTCCTGACATCTCTGTCGAAAGCAAGCCGAGGCACCGCCGGATTCGCTCCGACCCGCCCCATCTTCCGCTTTTGCCGTGCGATCAGATAAGCCATCAGCCGCTCGCGCGCGAGGGCCGATTGCCAACAAACTGCGGTTATTTCCGGCAGTTTCCGCCCTGACGTCGCGGCAGCGGCGTTGCTCCGCGCGTCAACTCCGCTGGGGCTGGCTCTCGCGCAGCCGGCGCAAGGCCTGCGCCAGGGCCGCAGCGAGGCTGCATCCCGACGCCATCAGCATGCCGTGGACCGGGATCTCGCGATTATAGCCGAGGGCCTCGCCGTCGGAGGTGGTGACCTGCCCTCCCGCTTCGGCGAGCACGAGATCCGCGGCTGCGAGGTCCCAGTCGCGCGCATCCGGTGAGACCAGGCCGGCATCGATCGTGCCATCCGCGATGCGGGTCAGGCGCAGCGCCAGCGACGGGATCTTGTCGACGGCGGCGAAGCTTTCCTCGCGGGCGAGTGCTTCGAGCATCGGCTTGGGCCCGGCGATGCGAGCGTCCGCGAGCGTGGTCAGCCCGCTCGTGCGGATCGCCTTGCCGTTGCTCCGGGCTCCGCCGCCCTTGGTCGCCGTATAGGTCGTGGCTCCCGCGGGCGCGTGCACCACGCCGAGGACGGGTCGCCCCTCGTCGAGCAGGGCGACGCAGACCGCCCAGTCGGGCGAGCCGGCCATATAGGCGCGGGTGCCGTCAATCGGATCGACCACCCAGACGAAGCGGCGCGACAGGCGGATCGTGTCGTCAGCGGTCTCCTCCGAGAGCCAGGCGGCCTCTGGCAGCAACCCCGCGAGGCGCACATGCAGAAAGGTGTCGACGCCGATATCGGCCTCGGTCACCGGCGAGCCGCCGGCCTTTGACCAGGTCTTGGCGGCAGTCTTCGCCCCGGGGCGGAACAGGTCGAGCGCCAGCCCGCCGGCCTCGCGGCAAGCGGCCTCGACGGCGGGCAACAAATCTCCGGCGATTGGCAGAGGTGTCGATGTCATCAGGCTTCGTTACGGCTTTGCGGGGTGGCTGAACAAGGAAAAAGCCACCATTGGGAGAAAGATTCCGTCAAGCATCAACTGGGAAACCGGCCGGAAGAGGGCGGAAAACCGCCCCGTCACCTTTGTTTAACCCTCCAGCTTAAGCGCTCGGACAATCCTTCCGGCCACTCTCCTCCATGCAGAGCACGAGAACCCCGCATCTCCAGAGGGTTCCGGGCAGCAGGGATCAGAAGAGAGGCGTTAAAACCGATGGCCAGCGTCACGCCGGCTGCGGGGGAGGCTGGCTGCGTGCCCGCCTTCCCCGGCAGCGCACATAACCAGAGCGGACAGCCCTCGCAGCCGGCGCAGGCGCCGCAGCAATCCGAAGGGCCTCGCATCGAGCGTGTCGGGCCGGTGCGCATCCTGCGCGGCGGCAAGGGCTGGCGCGGGATCGCCTTGCGCCTCGTCGGCGGCGTGATCGCCGACGACGACCGTTTCCAGCTCGCCTTGACGGCAGGTGACGGTCGCTCCGTCGTCGTCGCCGTGATTGATCAGGACGATGCCATCGCCGTCTGGCGCGATGCCGGCCGCGCCAGCGGCCTGCCGCTGCTGCTCGAAACCAGTGACGGTGCGATCACCGAGCCCTACCCGCAGGTCGGCCGGGTCGCGCTCGGCGCGATCCGCATCCGCCGCCGGCATGCCCTGCTCGCTGGCCGCCGCCCGCGTTTCCTGACCCGGCGCAAGACCAGCCGCCTGCCGGAGCGTCCCGTGGTGATCCGCGGCGAGATCCTGTCGTAGGACCCACCGGTTCCATCCGGAAACGCCGCGTCTTTCCGGGGCAGGCCAAAGGCCTGAACCCGGAACCCAGAACCGATGCGGTTATTTGCTGAGACGAGACCGAGCGGTTCTTCTGACCAGGCATCGGTTCTTGGTTCCGGGCTCGATCCTTCGGATCGCCCCGGAATGACGATCTGGTCCTGCCGTTAAAACGCGAACTTCACCAGCGCATCGAGCGCGAAGCCGGCCGCCAGGATGAGGCCGGCCTGCCAGTTGGACCGGAACAGTTTCAGCGCCGTCGGTCCGTCGGCGCCTGCGATGCTGTGGACCTGCCAGCCCAGGTGCAGCGCAAAGGCCGCGAGCGCCACGAAGGCGACCGGCCCTGCTCCCGCGAACCAGGCGGCGACGCCGGCGAGCGCGATCGTCATGCCGTAGCAGAACCCGACCGCCTGCTGGGTGAAGGCGCCGAAATAGCGCGCGCTCGACTTGATCCCGGCGATCACGTCGTCCTCGATGTCCTGCATCGCGTAGATCGTGTCGTAGCCGATCGTCCAGAACACTGCGGCGGCATAGATCAGATAGGCCGGCACATCCAGCTGGCCGAACACTGCGCTCCAGCCGACGAGCCCGCCCCAGGAGAAGGCGAGGCCGAGCACGAATTGCGGCATGTTGGTGATCCGCTTCATGAACGGATAGATCGCGACGATCGCCAGCGAGGCGATGCCGGCGATCACCGTGAAGCGATTGAACTGCAGCAGGATCGCCAGACCGACCAGCGACAGCCCGATCATGAAGGCTGCGGCTTCTTTCGGGCTGACTTGGCCGGAGGGCAGAGGGCGGCCGCGGGTCCGCGCCACCTGCGCGTCAAGCTTGCGGTCGACGATGTCGTTGAAAGTCGAGCCGGCACCGCGCATCACGATCGCGCCGATCAGAAAGAGCAGGCAGTGCCAGAGGTTCGGGAAAGGCAGCCCGGCCGCGATTGCGGCGAGCCCGGCCGCCCACCAGCACGGCAGTAGCAACAGCTGCCAGCCGATCGGGCGTTCGATCCGGGCGAGCTTCAGATAGGGCCGCAGGCGCCTGGGCGCGCGCGTGTCGACCCAATGGCCCTTGAGGGCGTCGGGAAGCGGGGCGTCGGTGGCGTTGGGAGACGACGCCATTGCGGCACGCTAGATCAGAGGGCGCCCTGCGGCACGCGCATCGGGCCGCCGGTGATGGAATCGGCGCCGCCGAACGGGTTGGCGCCTTGCTGCTGTGCCTGCTGCTGGGCGCGGCGCTGCATCTGCGCCTGCTGCTTCACGGCGTTGCAGGCCTGGCCGCGGATGGTGCCCGCCTTTTCATTGTCGGCCTTCATGCCGTCGACGAAGCTCGCCGGAATCTGGCACCAGTCCTGGTTGGCGGTCGCGAACTTGATGAGGGCATTGCCATTGCCGACGAGGCGGCCGAGGATGCCGCAGGCCTGCTGCGGCGTCATCTTGCGCTTCGCCTTCGCATTGGCATTGAGTTGCCCGACGATCGACTGGCGCTCCTGCATGAGCTTCTGCACGTTCTCGCAGCCCGATGGCACCTGCGCCAATGCCGGCTCGGCCAAGCCCAGCCCGGCCAGCGCCACCGCCAGCTTCAGGGTCGCGTATCGCCGCATCATCCGCTCCGCTCTTGTCCCGTCACCCACGCCCGCCCCGGCGTCGCGGGCCTTTCCATAACAGTGAGAGCCGTGCGCCAACAAGCGCCAGCTCGCATTTCACCGAGATTGCTTGCCGATAGCGTGGGATTGTGGCGACTTTCGCGCCATTCTGGCGGGATCGGATTCGAAGAGCATGCGGGATTTCACCAAGCACAGGCTGTACAGCGAGGCGCCGTTGGCGGCGGGCGCCGTGCTGGAGCTCGCGCGCGACCAGGCCAATTACCTGCTGAACGTGCTGCGGCTGCGCAGCGGCGACAGCATCCTCGCCTTCAATGGCCGGGACGGCGAATGGCTCTGCGCGATCCGGGCGGAGGGGCGCAAGCAGGCGAGCCTGGAGGCGCTGGAGCAGGTGCGCCCGCAGCCGCCGGCGTCCGATCTTCTCTATCTTTTCGCGCCGCTGAAGCACGCCCGGCTCGATTACATGGCGCAGAAGGCGGTGGAGATGGGAGCGGGCGTGCTCCAGCCGGTGCTGACGCGCTACACCCAGGTCTCGCGGCTCAATCTCGACCGGCTCGCGGCCAATGCGGTCGAGGCGGCCGAGCAATGCGGCATCCTCGCTTTGCCGCAGATCCGGGCCGAACAGCCGCTCGCCGCCGCGCTGGCCGCGCTCGAGCCGGAGCGGCTGCTGATCTTCTGCGACGAGGCGCAGGAGCCGCAGAGCCCCATCGCCGCCTTGCAGAAGGCCTCGCGCGGGCTGCTCGCCGTGCTGATCGGACCGGAAGGGGGCTTCGACGAATCGGAGCGCGCTCTGATCCTCCAGCGCGAGCGGGTGCTGCGCCTGTCGCTGGGCCCGCGAATCCTGCGGGCTGACACCGCGGCGGTCGCGGCGCTTGCTGTCGTGCAGGCGACGCTCGGAGACTGGTCCGTCAACTAGTTCTGCGACTTGCAGGGAACCGGCTCCTCCTTGCCAGTGGGAACGTGACGACTGGTTGCGCGTTTAGGCGGCGAAACTGCGCCTCCGGTCGCAGTTCCGACTCATTGACTGGCAGTCTGGCGCCGCTGCTTCGTATCGGAGCGGTCCGCCACGGGGGAGATACATCATGGTGAGCAGCGCCTACCGCTTCGGTGTCGAGGAAGAATATTTCCTGTCCGATGCCGAAAGCCGCGGCGCCGTGCGCAAGATCGCACCGCGTTTCATCGAGGCGGCACAGGATGCCTTTCCCGACGAGTTGCAGCGCGAGATGCTGCAATCCCAGATCGAGGTGGCGACGCCGGTCTGCGAGAGCATGACGCAGGCTCGCCATGCGCTGCGGCGGCTGCGCTCGGGGCTGGCTTCGATCGCGCGCGAGCACGACATGCTGCTGCTCGCCTGCGGCACCCATCCGAGCGCCGTTTGGGCCCGCCAGCGCGCCACCGAGGCCAAGCGCTATGACGGCATCATGCGCGACCTGCAGATGCTCGGCAGCCGCAACCAGCTCTGCGGCCTGCATGTGCATGTCGAGGTGCCCGACGAAGACCAGCGCATCTCGATCATGGTCCGGATGCTGCCTTTCCTGCCGCTGCTGCTCGCACTGTCGACGTCCTCGCCGTTCTGGCAGGGGCGCCGGACCGGATTGATGGGCTACCGCCTCTGTGCCTATGCGGAATTGCCGCGCACCGGCCTGCCTGAGCTCTTCTCCGATGCCGCGGACTATCGCGCTTATGTCGACACCATGGTCGCGGCCGGGGCGATGCGCGATTCCAGCTTCGTCTGGTGGGCGATCCGGCCCTCGCATCAGCATCCGACATTGGAGCTGCGCGTCGCCGACAGCTGCACTCGGCTCGACGACACGCTCGCCATTACTGCGCTCTATCGCTGCCTGGTGCGCCATCTCGCGCGCAAGCCCGGACTCAACGCCGACCTGACCGCCGCCTCGCGGGCGCTCGCCGGCGAAAATATCTGGCGTGCCCAGCGCTATGGCGTTCATGGCGGCTTCGTCTGCGAGAAACGCCGCGCCATGCTGCCGGTCGGGCAGGTGCTGGACGAGGTGTTGGATATCCTGGACGAGGACGCCACTGCACTCGGCTGCGGTCTTGATCTCGCTCATTGCCGCACCATCGTCACTGGCGGCACCAGCGCCGACATGCAGCTCGCGATCTTCGAGGAGGCGCGTGCCGGGGCAGGAGGCCAGAGTGCCGGGCTCGTCGCGGTCACTGACTGGATCGCGGCGCAGACGCGTGCAGATGATGACGGGGCCATGCCCAACGGTGCAAATCTGCTGCGCGGGGCGGCTTGACGGCTTTGTGATCATGCATTGATGCAAGGTCGACGCGTGGGTGCACGCGTTTGCGGTCGTTGTCGGATGAACGCTGCTCGCCTATTGCTGGCGCTCCTCAGCGCATGGCGCGGCGGGCCTTCGCGTCCGCTGCTCATGTCGCACTCGTTCAGGCGCGCTGTCCGGCTGCCCAAATCGGCAGACGGTGCGCCAGTGCACGCATGCCGGAGCGCAAATGGCCCGCGACGTATCCGATTCGACTCCGATCAGCTCGAAGGCCGAACTCGTCGGCTGGATCGCGCAGGGCGAAAAACCGGCTTCGGAATTCAGGCTCGGCACCGAGCACGAGAAGTTCCCGTTCTATCGCGACGATCTCAGCCCGGTTCCCTATGAGGGCGCTGCGGCCGGCCGCAGCGGCGGCATCAGGCAATTGCTCGAGGGCATGCAGCAGCGCCTCGGCTGGGAGCCGATCCTCGATGCCGGCCACATCATCGGCCTCGCCGGTCCCGATGGCGGCGGCGCGATCTCGCTGGAGCCCGGCGGCCAGTTCGAGCTTTCCGGCGCGCCGCTTGCAAATGTGCATGAGACCGCCGGCGAGCTCGAGCAGCACCTCGCCGATCTCAAGGTTGTCGCCGAGCCGCACGGCATCGGCTTCCTGCCGCTCGGGCACTCGCCGCTCTGGACGCGCGAGCAGACACCGATGATGCCGAAGCGGCGCTATCAGATCATGAAGAACTACATGCCGAAGGTCGGCACGCGCGGCCTCGACATGATGTTCCGCACCTGCACCGTGCAGGTGAATCTCGACTTCGCCGATGAGGCCGACATGGTGCGCAAGCTGCGGGTCTCGCTTGCCCTGCAGCCGCTGGCAGCGGCGCTCTTCGCCGCCTCGCCCTTCAGCGAAGGCAGGCTCAACGGCTTCCAGTCGATGCGCTCCGAGATCTGGCGCGATACCGACAATGCCCGTTCCGGCATGCTGCCTTTCGCCTTCGACGAAGGCATGTCCTACGAGGCCTATGTCGACTGGGCGCTCGATGTTCCCATGTACTTCGTCAAGCGCGGCGACACCTATCACGACGTCGCCGGAGCCTCGTTCCGCGACCTCCTCGCCGGCAAGCTCCCGCAATTGCCGGGCGAGCGCGCCACCATGTCGGACTGGGTCAACCATCTCGGGACCCTGTTCCCCGAGGTGCGGCTGAAGCGCTATATCGAGATGCGCGGCGCCGATGCCGGCCCGGTCGAGATGCTGAACGCGCTGCCGGCCTTCTGGGTCGGCCTGCTCTATGACGACGCCGCGCTCGCGGCCGCCTGGGACCTGGTCAAGGGTTGGAGCGCCGAGGAACGTCAGCAACTGCGCGACACCGTGCCGAAGGCCGGGCTCAACACCAGGATCGCGAACCGTCCGCTGCGCGATCTTGCCCGCGAGGTCGTCGAGCTGTCGCGTGCAGGCCTTGCTCGCCGGGCCCGGCTCGACGACCAGGGCCGCGACGAGGCGATCTATCTCGAACCGATCGTCGCCATCGCCCAGAGCGGGCGCACGCTCGCCGAGCGTCTGGCGGTGCGCGAACAGGGAGCCTGGGGCGGCAAGGTCGAGCCGGTCTTTCCTGAACTCGCCCTGTGATCACCGGCTGAGGCGAGATATTCGCCGATCCGGCACGTTTTGGGCATCGGATTAACGAATCGTCCGGAGTTGTGTGTTAATTTGGGCGCATGGAACGCTTCTGTGCTCTGGCTCTCGATTTCCTGCGCGACCGCCGCGGCGCGACCGCGATCGAGTATGCGTTCATTGCGTCCCTGATCTCGATTGCAGCCGTGGCCGCTCTGCTGGAGATCGGCCCCTCGCTGAATGCGAAGTTCACCGGCATTTTGCCCAGCCTCCAGTAGGATCGGGCGACTCTCCCAAAAGCTCGGTCCGCCCTTTTGCGTCCTGTGCCGACGCTCTCCTTTCAGTTTTAGTTGTATTTTACCATAACGTTGGAAGGCAGTGCGGTTAGGCCGGTTTCCGCAGCAATACCGGCGATATTCACCGGTTCCGGAAAGGTTTTCTCAATCGCGCGGCGGCTAGCGTCGAGGCAGTCGTCCTGTGCTTGCCTGTTGCATTTGCGAGGCCCTTCTATGTCAGGCCTGTTCCGAACTTTCCTTAAGGATGCCCGCGGCGTCAGCGCGCTGATGTTCGGCTTGGCCACGCCGATGCTCATGCTCGCGGTCGGCGGCGGCATCGACTACAGTCAGGCTGTCTCCCGCCGGCAGCGCATCGCCAGTGCGGTCGAACTCGCCTGCCAGCATGCGGCGCAGGAAGTCGGCTATCAGAAGCGCCAGACGGGCGCCAATCCCAATCAGGACTACACCTCGACCGTCAATCAGATCACGACCACGAAGATCAACGACGCCGCGATCAACGGCATCAGCGGGGCTGCGGCTTCTAGCACGATCGCGAACGACGTCATCACCATCAGGGCGAATGCGAGCAGCGCCAATGCTTTCGGCGGCATTCTCGGCTATGCGAGCATCGCCGTCGGGGTCGAGCGCAACTGCAACGTCGTGCTGGCCTCGACCCAGGCGGGTAAGGTCCTGTTCACGGAATCCTTCGAGAGCAACCACAACGTCGCCTCGAACAGTTGGACCGTGTTGAAGAACTGGAACGGCTGGACGACACAGAGCGGCCAGGGTGGCATCGAGATCAACGGCATTCCGGAGCTCGCTGCCAATACGATTCGCTTCGGCAATTTCTTCGCCGAGCTCGATTCCGATTGCCTCGGCGCGAAGAACTGTAAGCCGAATTCGAGCATGTGGCGTGAATTCACCAATCTTACGGCGGGCGATTACGAGCTGAGCTACTGGTATATCTCGCGTATCCGCAATCCCGCCTATGCCGGCCAGACCCTGTGCGCCTACAACAAGACAGATCTGGCGGTGAAGGCGGATTCTGCGACGAAATGGAATGAGCTTGCTCTGGCGACCTGGCAGAGCCAGACCAATCGCATCGAGGTCTTCTTCCAGCAAAAGAAGTCGGGCGCCTACAGCACGCCCTCCAAGGATGTGGATAAGGCTACCGACCAGGTCGATGTCTGCGTGCACACCGACAAGTGGACCGAGCGCAAGGTTCAACTGAAAGTCACCACGGCAGGCACTTACCGCATCTTTTTCCAGGCTGCTGGCAAGGAAGATACAACCGGTGGCCTGCTCGACTATATCCGGTTCTGCAGCGGCAGCTGCCCGTGACGGGATGCTGATGCGATGAATGGCAAAACGCCAGGGCCAGAAGAGAAGTGCATGAGCGTGCGGCTAGGCTCCTTCCGCCGCGACATCGCAGGCTCGACCGCGGTCGAGTTCGCCTTCATCGGCATGATCTTCATCACCTTGCTGCTAGGCATCCTCCAGTTCGCGCTGGTCTTCATGGCGCAGATCTATCTGCATGACGCAGTCTCGGAGGCTGCGACCGGCCAGACCACCGCGACCTATGCCGGCAACCGGACCGGTGTCGTCAGCCAGATCTGTTCGCGCATGTTCATGCTCGACAATTGCAACAGCAACCTGCTCATCGAAGCCCAGCCGCTGGCGAATTACTCGACGGCAGAGCAGCCGATATCGGGGGCTACGTTCGTCGCCGCGGTCGCGGGCACGCCCATGTTGATGCGGGCGAAGGCACCTGTCGTGACCGTTGTGCCGGGGCTTTCCCAGCTGAAGATCAGTGCAGCCGCGCTTTACGCGAAACGGCCGTGATGCAGATGACGACGATGCTCAAACGCATGCGGATGCGGCGAATCGCTGGCGACGAGCGCGGCGTAGCGGCGATCGAATTCGCACTGATCAGCACCATGGCGTTCATGCTGCTTTCGGGGGCTGTCGATCTCATCCAGATGATCACGGTTCAACGTGATCTCAATCGCATAACCGCAGAGGCCGCACAGGTCCTTGCTGCATGCCCCGATCTGACTTGCCGCACGCAAGTAGCGCTCTCGCTCAACGATAGGAGAGCCAATATCGCGCCGCAACTAACCGATATGCAGATCGGTGCGGCGTCGTTTACGAAAGACAATAATCAGATCCAGAACATGGAACTGACTATGACCTACCTACCTGCCGACATTAACACCGCTGCCCTTGCTATGTTGGCCAACAAGGACACGGGCGTTGCTGTCCTCGCGACGTATACGCATAAGCCGATCATCCTGGGTTTCGCGCAGAATTGGGGCTTCACCACCAAGGATTTCCGCGCCTTCAGTGTGAATTTGCGCACCCGGCCATAGTGAGGGTGCGCATCGCCTACTCTGCCGCCACCTTGAAGCTCTGCAGGTTGTCCAGGCTCTGGATGATGTGCTCGGCGAGCGCGTTCGACAGGATCGAGGGGTCGTGCCGCGTGCGCAGCAGGCCGATCTTGCAGGAGGGCAAAGTGGAGAAGCCTTCCGCCGGTCCCAGGATGCGCATGCCGGGCCTGACTGCGCTTTCCGGCAGCACCGAGACGGCGAGGCCCGCCACCACCGCCGCGCCGACCGCGGTCGAGTTCCAGCTGGCATAGAGCACGCGGAAGCGCCGTCCCTTGCTCTCCAGCGCCTCGACCGCCGCCTGGCGCCAGTTGCAGGTCGGGCGGCCCAGCGCCAGCGGCAGCGGATCCTCCTCATGGACGCAATGGCGGGCCGAGGTGACCCAGAGCAGCGGCTCGATCCGGATAATCTCGCCCTGGCCGCGCCCCTCGACATGGGTGATGATCGCAAGGTCGATGTCGCCGCCCCCGATCCGCTCCGCCAGCATCGGCGTCGGCTCGCAGACCACGGTGACCTCGGTGCGCGGGTTTGAGCGGGCAAAGCGCGCCAGGATCTCCGGCAAATAGCGGTCGGCGTAATCGTCGGGCACGCCGAGCCGGATGCGGCCCTTGAGGTCGGCCTCGGTGAAGCTCGCGACGCATTCGAGATTGAGCCGCACGATGCGGCGGGCATAGTCGAGCAGGCGCTCGCCATCCTCGGTCAGCTTGGCGTGGCGTCCATCGCGGCCGAAGAGCGGGCGGCCGACGCGCTCCTCCAGCCGCTTCATCTGCATCGAAACGGCCGATTGCGTCTTGAAGACGATCTCGGCGGCGCGGGTGAAGGAACCGGTGTCGGCGATGGCGACGAAGGTCTTGAGCTGATCGGCGTCGAGCACATGGGCCATGCCGGCCTCCTGCCAGAGGTTCATCAAGATCGGTTGTGTTTAGCATCATAACCATTCGTTTGGCTGATGGCCAGTGCGGAGTTATCGTTTGGGCAATCTCCCGCTGATGCCTGATCGACCCCGGTCAGGCCGGGAGGCGAATTCCTACGTCCAACCCCGAGGAGGCCGTCATGCTGGTCATGACCTTCGTCACGAAGACCTTGTCTGCCGTTTCCGGCGGCGCGGCGCGTGCTGCCGCCCATTCGGTCATGGGCACGAAAAACCTGGTGCGCGCCGTCCTGCACCGCCGAGAGGTGATGCGCCTCAGCGAGCTCGACGAGCGCGGGCTGAAGGATATCGGCCTCGTCCGCTCCGATATCGATGGCGCGCTCGCTGTCTCCTGGCTGAGCGACCCGTCGAGCGTGCTGCAGGCCCGCTCGGACCAGCAGCAATCCGTTGCCGCGAGCCGCCGAGAGGCAGGGGTTCGACGGCCCATGGTGATCCCGGCCGCGGTGCGACCGGGCGCAAAGGAGATCAAGATCGCGTGCAAAGCCTGACCCCTTGGCGTGACGCGTCCCTGCGGGCGGTGGCTTCGGCTGCCGCCCTTTTTTGTGCCGCGACCGCAGCCGCTCAGCGATCGTTAATCGACATCCGGATGGCGTAACGCTTCATTGAGCAAGTTCAGACATATTTGCGCCGCATTGCGCCGAGCACGGCGCACCGATCCCTCGCCCCGGGGTTTTCCATGCGACGCTTTCGCTTCCGCCTGCATGATCTGAGATTCCGGACCAAGATCGCTATCCCGATGCTGGTGATGGGTGCGATCGGCATCGGCTCGGCTGCCTATGGCGCCTTCGAGTTCGGCAAGATCGAGAAGACCTATGGCGATCTGGTTTCGCAGCGTGCCGCCGCCATCCTCGATTCGGCTCGCGCTGCCAGTGGCATGACCGAGATCGTCGGCAATCTCTACCAGGCGATTGCCTATCCCGAGTTCATGAAGCAGAACACGACCAGCATCGAGAAGGTCAAGACCGCCTATGCGGCCTCGCTCCAGGCGCTGGTCGAGGCCAAGATCAGCTTCCCGCAGCGGGCCGAGAGCTTCGACGAACTCAGCCGTCGCCTGCAGGCGACCAAGTCCGACATCGACCAGATCATCGCCCAGGCCGCTCGCGACGAGGACCTGCCGGCACTCTCGATCATGTCGCAGCTCGACAAGACGATCAGCGAGATCGCCGGCGCGGCGGCCAAGGTCAACGACGAGATCAAGAAGGATACCGAGGCGACCTCGGACGTACTGGCCGCCGATGCACGCCGCGTCACCATGGTGGCGATCGGCCTCAGCATCGCCGGTACCTTGCTGGGGCTGGTCGTCGGCGCATTTCTGACCAGCGCGGCCATCACGCGCCCGCTGGAGCGGCTCAAGCTCCGCATGGGCCAGATCGCCAATGGCGACTATGCCGCTGAGGTCGAGGGGCAGGATCGCAAGGACGAGGTCGGCGAGATGGCCCGCGCCGTGCAGGTGTTCAAGGAGAATGGCCTCGCGGTCCAGCGCCTCGAGAGCGAGACGGAGGCTGGCCGAGCAGCGGCCGAGCGCCAGCGTCTGGAGAGTGACGCGGAACGCGCCAGCACTGCGGCGCTGCAACAGCGTCTCGCGGCGGAGCAGGCGGTCGTGGTCAGGGCCCTGGCCGAGGGGCTGACCCGATTGTCCCAGGGCGATCTCGGCGCCCGCGTCGAGGAGGATGTGGCGGCCGACTATGCCGCGCTGAAGCAGGATTTCAACAGCGCCGTCGGCCACCTCGCGCAGACGATCGCGACGATCCAGGCGACCTCGGTCGAGGTCGGCGTCGCCGCCCGCGAGATCAATTCCGGCGCCGACGATCTCTCGAAACGCACCGAGGAGCAGGCCTCCTCGCTCGAGCAGACAGCCGCCACCACCGAGCAGCTCGCCGCCTCGGTCAAGGCGTCCGCCCAGGCTTCGCGGCAGGCCGTCCAGCTCGCCAACGAGGCGACGGATGTCGCAGTGAATGGCGGCGCCGTCGCCGGCCAGGCGGTCGATGCCATGGCGCGGATCGAGCAGACCTCGCGCAAGATCTCGGATATCACCTCGGTGATCGACGAGATCGCCTTCCAGACCAATCTGCTGGCTCTCAACGCTTCGGTCGAGGCGGCGCGCGCCGGCGAAGCCGGCAAGGGCTTCGCAGTCGTCGCCTCCGAGGTGCGCACGCTGGCGCAGCGTTCGGCCGATGCCGCCAAAGACATCAAGGGACTGATCAGCGAGTCGGGCGCCGAGGTCGAGCAGGGCGTCGGGCTGGTCCGAGCCGCCGGCGAGGCGCTGAACCGGATCGTCGAGGCCTCCAGAAAGGTCTCGGCCACGGTCTCCGATATCTCGGCGGCGGCAGCCGAGCAGGCCAATGGCATCGACGAGATGAGCCAGACCGTTGCCCATATGGACGAGATGACCCAGGCGAATGCGGCGCTGGCCGAGGAGAGCGCAGCCTCCGCGACCTCGCTGAGCGGTCAGATCAGGCGGCTCAACGAACTGGTCGCCAGCTTCCGGACTGGGAGCGACGGCTGCTCGCTGGCGAGCGGGCCTGCTGCTGAGGACGCTTATGAATGGGATGAGCGTCTGCGCGCCTGACGATAGGCAATATCACGGAAATTGATGAGCGGCGGCCTTTAAGCCGCCGTTCGTTTATCGCTCAGCCCTTGCGCTGGCCGCCGCCGAGCATCGTCTCGAAGATCGAACGCAGGGCGTCCTGCTGGCTCGCCTGGACCTGGCGGCCGTGTTCGAACATCTGGTTGAGCGCATCGAGCCCGATCGAGCCGGGGCCGGCCGGGCCGGCGGGCTGCTCGTCCGGCTCTGGGTCGGGAGCGGGCCGGCGCGCCTGGGGCGCCGGCCTGGGGCTGCTCTGCGGGGCCTGCCCCTGTCCCTGCCCGCCGAACATGCCGCCGAGGATCTGGCCGAAGATGGTGCCCATGTCGGCCGGCATGCCGGGCATGGCGCCGCCGACGGGGCCACCGCCTTGCGCTTGACCGGCCTGCGGGCTCTGCCCGCCGAAGAGCCCTCCGAGGATCTGTCCCCACGGATTGGCTGCGTTCGGCTGCTGCGCCGGGGGCTGCATGCCCGGCATCTGGCCGCGCATCATCTCGGCGAATTGCCCGAGAATGCCGCCGAGACCCTGATTGTTCACGGATTTGAACAGCCCGCCCATGACGATCGAGGCGATCACCGGCAGCATCTGCTTGAGGATCGCCTGGCCGACGCCGCTCGTCGCTGCCGCTTGCGCCGCGACGGCATTGGCGACCTCCTTCGAGCCGAAGAGCTGGCTCATCACGTCCTGGCCCAGCGGCATCGCCCGGTCGGGAATGCCGTCGCCGTCGCTGTCGTACATCTGGCCGAAGGGCGTCGCCGTCATCATCTGGGCGAGGTTGCCGAAGGCGTAGGGGTTCTGGGTCTGGCGCTGCAGCCCCATGGTGAAGGCCGGCAGCAGCGCGTCGAGCGCCGCCTGCGTCTGCTGCATCGAGAGCCCGTATTGCCGCGCCAGGTTCTGCATGGCCTGGCCGTTCTGGGCCGACTGCATCATCTCGAACAGGTTCATCATGGCGCGCTCCCGAGATCATCGCGCGCCCGACCGGACGCGGTTACGATGATCTATTACATTGTGATCGCATCCGATTACTCCGAAAAGTGGATTCCACTTTTCGATCCGATGCTATGGCGGGACCAGTCCGCTCATCCACCCGGAAACGATAGCAGCCGCTTGCTGTCAGGCAAGCGACGACCTTGCGACGGCCTGCGCTGCACCTTCGAGCCGGGTTATCCCTCGATAGGCGGTGACGAGCGCGACGATGCCGAACAGCACCGCACCCAGCGCCGCTCCCGCGAGTGCGCCCTTGGGGCCGGCATATTGCGCGCCTAGCCAGGCGAGCGGCACCGTGCCGAGCGTCGCGCGGCCCCAGCTGAACAGGGTTGAGTAGAACGGCATGCCGAGATTGTTGAAGGCGGCATTGGCGACGAAGAGCGCGCCGACGAAGAGCCACATCGGTCCCGCGATCAGGCAGAAGAAGGCGACGAGCTCGGCCGTTTCGCCGCCGGTGCCGAACAGCGCGCTGATCTGATGGCGTAGCAGCGCCAGCAGCAACCCGGCAACCGCGACATAGGCGGCGGCGAAACCAACCGAATCGGTCAGCGCCCGGCGCATCCGGTCGTAGCGCTGCGCGCCCCAGTTCTGCGCCAGGATGGGCCCGACGGCGCCGGACAGGGCGAACAGCACGCCGAAGGCGACGGGCACCAGCCGGTCGATGATGGCGCTGGCCGCGATCGCCTGGTCACCGAAGGGCGCGATGATGCCGAAGAAGCAGGCATTGGCGATCGGGTTGGCGAGATTGGTCAGGATCGCCGGCGCCGCGATCGCGAAAGTCGGCCTGACGTCGCGGCGCAGTGCCGCAAAGCTCGGGCGCGCGATCATGCGGTGGACGCCGATCACGCTCCGGAAGCCGATGACGAGGAAGACGATGCGCGAGAACACGGTCGCCCAGGCGGCACCGTCGGGACCCAGGCCGAAGCCGAAGATCAGCAGCGGGTCGAGCCCGGCGGTGACGATGCCGCCGGCGAGGGTGACATACATCGCCCGCTTGGCGTCGCCGACTGCGCGCAGGATGCCGGACAGGCCCATGCCCAGCGCCATCAGCGCATTCGAGGGCAGGGTGATCCAGAGGAAGGACGTGGCGACGGCCAGCGATTCGCCATGGGCGCCGAGCTTGGGCAGGAGCCAGGGCAGCAGTGGCAGCATGAACAGGCTCAGGACGAGGCCGCAGACGGTCATCGCCGTCAGCGTCGACCCGGCCATGCGGCGTGCGCCTTCGCGATCGCCGGCACCGAGCGCCCGCGCCGTCAGCGCCGCGACCGCGATCATCAGCCCGACATTGAAGGAGACCATCAGGTAGAGCACGATCGTGGCGTAGCCGACGCCCGCCGTCGCCTCGGGCCGGCCGAGGCGCGAGACATAGAGCAGCGACAGGAAGTCGACGATGAAGATCGCGACCAGCCCGACCGAGGCGGTCGTGGTCATCACCGCGACATGGCGCAGCGTCGAGCCGGAAACGAAGACGGCCTGGTGCGGCTGTGCCGGTGCGTTCACTCGGCCGGCTCCCCGACCCCGCCGACGGCGACTTCGGCGCCACCGTCCTCGATGACGTCCTGCGTCTCCTTGGTGAGCGCCTTCGACTTGCTCTTCGGAGCGACGATGGGCTCGGGCGTGACGCGGGGCACCTTGTCGATCCCGGCGGCGATGCCTTCGCTGAACTGGATCTCCATGCGCTGGGCGTCGCGATCCCGCACATGCTCGATCACGAAGCCAGCTTCCTCATAACTCAGGCCGAGCGCTTCCAGCGTCACCCGGCCGAAGCCGAGCGCCGATTCGAAGGTCTCGCGCATCTGGTAGTCGACATCGGCGCGCATCAGATCCATCGCGTGGACCCGATCATAGGCGCGGGCATGGATTCGCGCGGCCGGGAATTCGGCCTTGGCCATCTCGACGATGCGCAGTGCCGCCTGCCGGTCGTCGATGCAGACGCAGATCACCTTGGCCTTGCCGGCGCCGGCGGCGCGCAACACGTCGAGCCTGGTGCCGTCGCCATAGTAGATCTTGAAGCCGAACTTGTTGGCCGAGCGGATCCGCTCGATGTCGGAGTCGATGATGGTGACGTCGAGATGCTGCAGCAGCAGCGCCTGCGTCACCACCTGGCCGAAGCGGCCGAAGCCGATCACCAGCACCGAGGGCGTCACCCCGTCGAAAGTCTCCTCGATCTCCTCGGGCGGCGGCGCATGGGCGGCGAGCCAGATGTCGATCAGCTTGGCCGCGATCGGGCCGATCAGCATGCTGAGGGCGGCGATCGCGGTCGCCAGCGCGCCCTGCTTCTCGTCGAGCAGGCCGAGCGAGGCGGCGAGCGGCAGCAGCACGAAGGCGAATTCGCCGGCAGGGGAGAGCAGGGCGCCGGCGCGGATCGCCTCGGTGGTCGAGGAGCACGACGCCCGCAGGATCGCCGCCGCCGCCGCGATCTTGAACAGCACCAGCAGCGGCGCCGCCAGCGCCAGCAGCAGCGCGTTCTCGGCAACCAGCTTCAGGTCGATCGACATGCCGACCGCCATGAAGAACAGGCCGAGCAGCACGCCGCGGAACGGCTCGATATCGGCTTCGAGCTCGTGCCGGAAATGCGAATCCGCCAGCAGCACGCCGGCGAGGAAGGCGCCCATCGCCATGGAGAGGCCAACCTGTTCCATCAGCAGCGCCGCACCGAGCACGACGAGCAGCGCGGCGGCCGTCATCACCTCCTTGGCGCCGGCCTTGGCAAGCAGCCGGAAGAAGGGGTTGAGCGCATAGCGGCCGGCGAGCACGACGACGGCGATGGCGAGCAGAGCGAGCCCAAGGCCCGTCAGCGCCTTGGTCGAGCCACCGCCATGGGCGGCCTCGGTCGTCGCCAGCAGCGGCAGCAAGGCCAGCATCGGCGCGATCGAGATGTCCTGGAAGAGCAGGATCGAGAAGCAGCGCCTGCCATAGGGTTCGGCCCCGTCGCCGCGCTCCTCGAGCAATTGCAATGCGATCGAGGTCGCGGAAAGCGCAAGTGCCAGTCCGACGGCGAGCGAACCGGCGGGGCTCAGCCCGAGCTTCCAGGCGACGCCGCCGATCACCGCTGCGCTGAGCAGCATCTGCGCGAAGCCGGCGCCCAGAATGTCCTTGCGCATCGAATAGAGCCGCACCGGCTGCAATTCGAGCCCGACCAGGAAGAGCAGCAGCACGACGCCGATCTCGGCGGTGCTGCGGATCGCATCTGGGTCCTTGATCACGGCGAGCGCCGAAGGGCCGATGGCGATGCCGGCCGCCAGATAGCCCAGCACCGCCGACAGGCCGAAGCGGCGGAACAATGGCACCGCCACCACCGCCCCTGCACAGAAGGTCAGGATCGGCGGCAGATAGCTGGCATGCGAGGCGGCATCGGCCATGCAGGGGACTCGTGCTGAAGCGAAGGGGCCGTGCGTAAGGCAGATGGCCGGACGCGTGCAATGTAGGGCCTATCCTTGCATCCTGCGAGGGGCTGCCGCGCATGGCCTACGGCGCTGCGTCGCCGCGCTTCCTTGACATCGCCTGCGCCAGACAGAAAAGAAGGCGCGATCCCTTCGGAACCAGCGCACCTGTGACCGCCAAGCCGCCGCTCGACATCCTGCTCTGCGCCCCGCGCGGCTTCTGCGCCGGTGTGGTCAGGGCGATCGACGCCGTCGAGAAGGCGCTGGCCCTGCACGGCGCGCCGGTCTTCGTGCGCCATGAGATCGTCCACAACAAATACGTGGTCGAGTCGCTGAAGCGGAAGGGCGCGGTTTTCGTCGCCGAGCTTTCCGAGGTGCCCGATGCGAGCCGGCCGGTGATCTTCTCGGCCCATGGCGTGCCGAAATCGGTGCCGGCGGAGGCGCAGGCCCGCCAGTTCTTCGCCATCGACGCGACCTGTCCGCTGGTCACCAAGGTGCATCGCGAGGCCGAGGTCCATCACAAGCGCGGCCGGCACATCCTCCTGGTCGGCCATGCCGGCCATCCCGAGGTGATCGGCACGATGGGGCAATTGCCCGAGGGCGCGATCACGCTGATCGAGACGCTCGAGGACGTCGCCCGTCTGACTCCGCCTGAGGGCAGGGATCTCGCCTATGTCACGCAGACCACGCTCTCGGTCGACGACACCCGCGAGATCGTGCAGGGCCTGCAGGCGCGTTTTCCCGCGCTGATCGCCCCGCACAAGGAAGACATCTGCTACGCCACCACCAACCGCCAGGAAGCGGTCAAGCGCGTCGCGCCGCTGGTCGACGGGCTGATCGTGGTCGGCTCGCCCAATTCCTCCAACTCGCAGCGCCTGCGCGAGGTCGCCGAGCGGGCCGGCTGCCCGGTCTCGCGCCTCGTGCTGCGCACCAACGAGATCGACTGGTCGCTCTTCGGCGACATCCGCCGCCTCGGTATCACCGCCGGTGCGAGCGCGCCCGAGGTGCTGGTCGAGGAGATCATCGACGCCTTCGCCGAGCGCTACGAGGTCACGGTCGAGACCGTCTCGACCGCCGATGAGAGCGTCTTCTTCCCGCTGCCGCGCGAATTGCGCGAGCCGACCCCGAACGCAGCCGAGTAACCCACGCGTGGCCGTCTATACCGAAGTGCCCGATGACGAGATGGCCGCCTTCGTGGCGCGCTACGGCATCGGCGACCTGCTCTCCGCCAAAGGCATCGCCGAGGGGGTCGAGAATTCGAACTACCTCGTCCACACCACGCAGGGCTTCTACATCCTCACCCTCTACGAGAAGCGGGTGAACCCGGCCGATCTGCCGTTCTTCATCGAGCTGATGCAGCACCTCGCCGGGCGCGGGCTCAACTGCCCGGTGCCGGTGCTCGACGCCTCGGGCAAGGCACTCGGCACGCTCGCCGGCCGCCCGGCCGCGATCGTCAGCTTCCTCGACGGGCTCTCGGTGCGCCGCCCCGGCGCCGGCCATTGCGGCGAGGTCGGCCGGGCGCTCGCTCTGCTGCACCGGGCCGGCGCGGACTTCCAGATCAGGCGCGTCAACGCGCTCTCGGTGCCGGGCTGGCGCCCGCTCGCCGAGCAGGCGGGAGCCGATGCCGACAAGGTCTCGCCCGGGCTGGCGCGGCGGGTCATGGCCGAGATCGCGGTGCATGAGGCGCGCTGGCCGCAGGGCCTTCCGGGCGGCGTCATCCATGCCGATCTCTTCCCCAACAACGTTTTCTTCATCGGCGACAGGCTGTCGGGCGTCATTGACTTCTATTTCGCCTGCACCGACGCCTATGCCTACGACCTCGCCATCTGCCTGAACTCCTGGTGCTTCGAGGCCGATTCCTCGTTCAACCTGACCAAGGGCCAGGCGATGCTGGCCGGCTATGAGAGCGTGCGCCCGCTCGGCGAGGCCGAGGTGACTGCGCTGCCGGCGCTCTGCCGCGGCTCGGCGCTGCGCTTCCTGCTGACCCGGCTGGTCGACTGGCTGAACGTGCCGCCTGGCGCGCTGGTGAAGCCGCATGATCCGCTCGAATACGACCGCAAGCTCGCCTTCCATCAGCGCGTCAGCGACGCACGCGAATATGGGCTGCGGCGATGAGCGAACCCGTCGAGATCTGGACGGACGGCGCCTGCTCGGGCAATCCGGGCCCGGGCGGCTGGGGCGCGATCCTCAGCTACAAGGGCAAGGAGCGCGAGCTCTCGGGCGGCGAGGCGCTGACCACCAACAACCGCATGGAGCTGATGGGCGCGATCTCGGCGCTTGAGACGCTGACCCGGCCCTGCACCGTCGCGCTCCATACCGACAGCCAGTATCTGCGCCAGGGCATCACCAGCTGGATCCATGGCTGGAAGAAGAACGGCTGGAAGACCGCCGACAGGAAGCCGGTCAAGAACGAGGAGCTCTGGAAGCGCCTCGACGCGGCGCTGAAGCAGCATAAGATCGAGTGGAAATGGGTCAAGGGCCATGCCGGCGACGAGATGAACGAGCGCGCCGACGCACTGGCGCGGGCCGGCATGGCGCCGTTCAAGCCGGGGCGGTGAGCGGCGCGTCTAGCGCCACCCCAGCCCCGGCGCGACATGCTTCAGGATCGCCTCGATGACATGGGCGTTGTAGGCGACGCCGAGCTGGTTCGGCACCGTCAGTAGCAGCGTATCCGCCTCGGCGATTGCCTCGTCCCGCTTCAGCTCGTCGATCAGCTTGTCGGGCTCGGCCGCATAGCTGCGCCCGAAGATGGCGCGCGTGCTGTCGTCGATATAGCCGATCGAATCGTCGCTTTGGTTGCCGCGGCCGAAATAGGCGCGGTCGCGGTCGTCGACCAGGGCGAAGATGCTGCGGCTGACCGAGACGCGCGGCTCGCGCATGTGCCCCGCCTCCTTCCAGGCCTGCCTGTAGCCGCGGATCTGCTTGGCTTGCTGGATGTGGAACGGCTCGCCGCTCTCGTCGGTCTTCAGCGTCGAGCTCTGCAGGTTCATGCCGGCTTTCGCCGCCCAGACGGCGGTGGCGTCGGAGGAGGCGCCCCACCAGATCCGTTCGCGCAATCCCTCCGAATGCGGCTCTAGGCGCAGCAGGCCCGGCGGGTTGGGAAACATCGGGCGCGGATTGGGTTGCGCGAAGCCCTCGCCGCGCAGCACGTCGAGGAAAACCTCGGCATGGTGGCGCGCCATGTCGGCGTCACTCTGTCCTTCCGCCGGCCGGTAGCCGAAATGGCGCCAGCCATCGATGACCTGCTCGGGCGAGCCACGGCTGATGCCGAGCTGCAGCCGCCCGCCGGCGATGAGGTCGGCGGCGCCGGCATCCTCGGCCATGTAGAGCGGGTTCTCATAGCGCATGTCGATGACGGCGGTGCCGATCTCGATGCGTTTGGTCCTGGCGCCGACTGCGGCCAGCAACGGGAAGGGCGAGGCGAGCTGACGCGCGAAATGGTGCACCCGGAAATAGGCGCCGTCCGCGCCCAGCTCCTCGGCCGCGACGGCAAGCTCGATCGACTGCAGCAGCGTATCGCCCGCCGAGCGGGTCTGGGATTGCGGCGAGGGAGTCCAGTGCCCAAAGGACAGGAAGCCGATCTTTTTCATCGCGTGACGCCTGTGAACCACCGAATGCGCGGAACCGGTCCGCGACAGGAAAACGCCCGAACGGCCATCACCGCCGGGCGTGCTTCGTCCCCATATAGGTAGGATTCGTCGGGCTGCCGCGGCGTCCGCGCACAGGCGCCAATGCTGCGATGCAATGCTGGTCGCAATCGCCCAGCAGTTCGCTGGCCTGTCAGCGATGACGAAATTTCTCCCTCAGAACCTCATCTCGACGCGGCCCTTGAGGGCGTGGTCGCGGGAGCGTTCGCCGATCGCCGCGGAGTAGGTCAGGCCGAGGGCGGTGGCGGAGGATATCCGCCAGTCGAGCCCGGCCTCGGCGACGAGAGCCTCGCGGTCGATCGGGGCGGCGAAGACCGTGGCCGGGGTGGTGCCGGCGAGGAAGGCGGTGCGGGCCTGCGGGGTGAGCTCGCCGAAGCCGTGGCGCCAGCCGAGCATGGCACGGGCGAACAAGGGCATCGCCCCGATCTGCGCCTCGGCCCGCAGGCCGAGCGTGGTGAAGCCGAGCGTCTGCTCGGAAGAGAGCACGCGCAAGGCCGCCGCCCCACCCCGCTCTGTGCCGGCATCGGTCGAGACCCGGATCAAGGCGAGTTGGGCGAACGGCTCCAACGCGACGCCGCTGAAGGCGAAGCCGTAGCCGAGTTCGGCGAACCCCTGCGTCACCGAGCCCGGACGCTGCAGCCGCAGGAGATCACCGAAGCCGCGGATCGCGACCTGGCGGCGGATGTCGCTCTCGGACCATGAGTAGGCCGCACCGGCATCGAGTCTAAGATTGCCGAAGCGGGCGCCGGCATAGAGCGCGGCATGGCCGCTCTCCAGCCTGCCCGAGGACAGGCGGGCATCGAGATCGAAGCGCGACTGGCTGTAGCCGCCGGCGACGCCGAGCTTCAGCGAGGAGCCCGGCGCGTCATAGAGCATCAGGTCCGCGCCGAGCAGCGCGCCGCCGCTGCGGCGGCTCAGGCTGGCGGCATTGCCGTCGCCATCGCTGTTGCCGGTGCTGCCGAAGGCGGTGCCCCAGAGGCCGTAGCGCGGCTGCGGGATCGGGGCCGGCATCGTGATCGCGCCCTTGCGGCCGGGCAGGTCGGCGGTGAAGGCGCCCGCGACCTGGCCGGGAGCCTGCGTCAGCAGCGGCCCGCGCAGATGGCCCAAAATGGTGTCGCGCACCAAGCGGCTCTCGTCGATCATCACGCTGACCGCCTGGGCATGCGCTTCGCCCGAGAGCAGGTCGAAGCCGGCCCGCGCCTCGGCCGCCGTCGCCGAGATCAGCGCGTCATAGACCGGGTTGCCGACGCCGAGCCGCTCCGCCGCGATCGCGATGAAGCCCTGGTTGCGGGTCTGGGCGATGAAGGTGCCGCTTCCGCCGCCGCTCGTTCCGCCACCACCATCGGGGCCGAAGGAGTTGTCGTTGCGGGTCATCGTCAGCGTCACGTTCTGGCTGTCATAGGCCAGCGACGGCGTCAGGAAGGCGAGGTTCGAGGTGACGCTCGTGAAGGTTCCGCTGACCCCGCCCGAGGCGGTCAGGATCGTGTAGTTCGTGCTCGCGGCGTAGTTGCCGTTCTCGGCCAGCACCTGCACCGTGCCACCCGAGATCGTCGCCGAACCCGACGCCACGATCCTGTCGCCCTGGCCGGCGGCATTGACCTCGACCTGATAGGTCGAGCCCGAGGCGAAGGCGACATTGCCCGAGACGGTGAGCGTCCCGATCGAATTGCCCGGCGCCACCGTCGCGCCGCTGGCGACGTTCACACCGGCGATCGTGCCGGAGCCACCGAGCGTGCCGCCGTCGAGCGTGACAGTGCTCGCCAGCGAGCCGTTGACGACGAGCTTACCGGACGAGACCTTGGTCGTGCCGGTATAGGTGTTGGCTCCCGTCAGCGTCAGCGTGCCGGTTCCGGTCTTTTCGAACCCGCCATTGCCGCTGATTGACCCGGAGAAGGTCGTCGAGCTGTTGTCCGAGCCGGCGGTCAGCGTGCCCGAGCCGAGCGTGACAGTGCCGGCGCCCGCCAGCGAGGCGATGCTCTGGTCGAAGCCGGCGAGATCGAGCGTCGCGCCGGATGCCACCGTGAAGGCCGAGTTCGACGAGAACGCGCCGGCGGCGCCCGCCCGCAAGGTACCGTCGGACACCGTGGTCGCGCCGGAATAGCTGTTCGTACCCTTGAGCACGAGCGTGCCGGCCCCAGCCTTGTTAAGCGCGCCCGTGCCGGAGAAGGACTGCAAGACCGAGAAAGTATTGTCGGCCTCGACGATGTCGAAGCCGCCACCATTGGCCCCGAGCACGATGTCGCGGGTGAGCTCGTGCAGGATCGTGTCGGTCACCTGCAGCACGCCGCCATCCAGCGTCAGCGCCCCCGAGGCGTCGCCGAGCCTGTCCCCCTTCGAGATGCTGATCGTACCGCCGGCGATCACCGTGCCGCCCGAATAGGTGTTTCCAGTGGTCAGCGTCAGCGTGCCCGTGCCGACCTTGCGCAGGCCGCCGTCGCCAGAGATCTGACCGGAGAACGTGGTCGAGGTGTTGGTCGCGCCGGCCTCCAGCGTCGAGCCGCTCCCGACCCGGATCTGGCCGGCGCCGGCGATAGAGCCGGCCGTCACCGTGCCGAGTGAGTCTTTGACGTCGAGGAGCGCGCCGCCCGCGATAGTATAGTCGGACGCCGCCGACAGCGCTCCCGGCGTCGCCGCATGGAGCACGCCCTGCTGGACACCGGTCGCGCCGGAATAGGTGCTGTTGCCCGAGAGAACCAGCGTGCCATCGCCCGTCTTGCTCAGCCCGCCCGTGCCCGAGATCGTGCCGGACAGCCACAAGCTCTCGCCGCTGGCGACCTCGATGCCGCCGACGGAGCTGCCCAGGGTCACCGCCCGCGAGGAGGAGAAGCTGTTCGTCACCAGCAGCGTGCCGCCGTCCAGCGTCAGCCCGCCCGAGGCATCACCGAGATTGAAGTCCGCCCCGACGCTGAGCCAGCCACCGGATATCGTCGTCCCACCGGCATAGGTATTGTTCCCGGTCAGGACCAGCGTACCGCTGCCGAGCTTGGTCAATCCGCCCGTGCCGCCGAGAGTGGCCGAGACGGCGATATAATGGCCACCGCTGTCGAGGAAGGCACCGTTGGCGCCGATGGTCACCACGCCGGCGCTGTCGAGGAGCCATGGCGAGCTCGTGCGCGCGCGCAGGATGCCGCCATCCAGATTGAGCGTGCCTCCGGGGCTGACGATGACGTAGTTGGTCTCAAGCACGCCGCGGCCGTTGCTGGCGTCACCGACCAGGTTCAGCGTGCCGCCGTAAAGGTTCAGCCACGTCGCTCTGGCATAGCCGCCTTTTTCGACGGTCACTGTTCCGTTGCCGCCGATTTCGATGCCGTTGTTGGTCTGCCAGATCGAGCCGGCGCCCGTGACCGTCACGGCGCCGGTGCCGGAGCCGTTTTTTCCGATCTGGCTGGCGACGGCCTGGACTATTCCGCCATTGGCGATGGTCAGCGTGCCGGTGCCGTCATGGCCGACATCGAGGATGCCGTTGACGGTCCAGGTCGAGTCTGCCCCGGTCACCGTCACCGTCCCGGTCGAGCCAGCCATGACGCCGATGGAGCCGGCAGGCCCCCCACCGCTGCCGGCACTCGTGACCGTGCCGCCACCGGCGATGGTCAGCGTTCCCGTGCCCTCATAGCCGACATTGAGCGTGCCATTGTTGGTCCAGGTCGAGCCCACGCCCTTGACCGTCACCGACCCAACGCTCGCGGCGCCAACGCCGACATAGCCGTTGGTATTGGAGACCGTGCCGCCATTCTCGATGGTCAGCGTGCCGGTGCCTTGATGGCCGACATAGAGCTCGGCACTGTTGGTCCAGGTCGAGCCGGCTCCGGTCACCGTCGCCGTGCCGGTGCTGCTGGACTCGAGCCCGACAACGGCGACGGTGTTCGAAACCTTGCCGCCATCGGCGATGGTCAGCGTGCCGGTGCCCGCAGAGCCGACATGGAGCTCGCCGCTGTTGGTCCAGGTCGAGCCGGCGCCAGTCACAGTCACCGTGCCGGTGCTGCCGGCCAGGTAACCGACAAAGGTATCCGTGTTCGAGACCGTGCCGCCGTTCTCGATGGTCAACGTGCCAGTGCCGCGTAAACCGACACGAAGAAGACCGGCATTGGCCCAGGTCGAGCCGGCGCCGGTGACCTTCACCGTACCGCTGCCGCCGGGAGACGAGCCCAAATAGGCGATCGTGTTCGTGACCCGGCCGCCATCTGCAATCGTCAGCGTGCCGCTGCCGGCCTGACCGACATGGAGCAGGCCGCTGCTGGCCCAGCTCGAGCCGGCACCCGTCACCGTGACTGTGCCGGAGGAGCCGGCGACGGAGCCGACCTGACCATTGGTGCTCGAGACCGTGCCGCCGCTCTCGATGACCAGCGTGCCAGTGCCCTCAAGACCAACAGTCAACGAGCCGCTATTGGTCCAGGTCGAGTCAGCCCCCGTCACCGTCACCGTGCCGGTGGAGCCAGAGACGGAGCCGACGCGACCATTGATGTTCGAGACCGTTCCGCCATTCGCGATGGTCAGCGTACCGGTGCCGGAGATGCCGGCATAGAGGGTACCGCTACTGGTCCAGGTCGAGCCCGCGCCGGTCACCGTCACCGTGCCGGTGCTGCCAGACCTGTCGCCGACAGCGGCTGCGGCGTTGCTGACGCTGCCGCCGTTCTCGATGGTCAGTGTGCCGGTGCCGTAGCTGCCGACAGAGAGCGTGCCGCTGTTGGCCCAGGTCGAGCCGCTGCCCGTTACTGTCACTGTGCCGGTAGAGTCAGAATAGTCGCCCAGATAGACGTGCGTGCTGCTCGTGACCAGGCCACCGTCTGCGATCGTCAGCGTGCCGGTGCCCTCATAGCCGATATAGAGCACGTCGCTGTTGGACCAGGTCGAGCCGGTACCGGTCACCGTCACCGCACCAACGCTTGCGTAGCCAACGCCGACATAGCCTCTGGTATTCGAGACGCTGCCACCATTCTCGATGGTCAGCGTGCCGGTGCTGTAGTGGCCGTAGCCGACGAGAAGCTGCCCGCCACCAAGGTCCCAGCTCGCCAGCGGCGAAGTGGGCAGGCCCGGCACAATGTCGCCGGTGCCGCTCACCGACTGGGCTAGAGACGCGGGCGCGCCGGCCAGCAGCGCGAATCCGGCTGCAAGGATGAGCGCGCGCGAAGAGACGGCGGACGACATCACGCCCGGCACAGCCAAGCCACCCCGCTCGCCGCAGGCTTCTGATCGATCGTCTCCGACACCAATCCTGCCCTCTCACCCAAGGGCAGGCTCGGGCAGCGAGGTATGCGAGGCAATGAACAGCCGTTCACAACCCGCCAAATTAATAGGGTGTGACGGATTTGCTGCGGCTTCCGCGACCGAAGCGATTGCCGGTCGCGCCCGAGCGCAGGGCGCCCCGCCGCTCAGCCCAGCGGCTGGCGGTAGACGATGAAGCCGGATTTCTGCGCGACCTTGTCGTAGAGTTCCTGCGCCTGCAGGTTGCTCTCATGGGTCTGCCAGTAGACGCGGAAGAGGCCTTGCTTTTCTGCCATCTGCCGGACAGCCTCGATCAGCTTGCGGCCGATGCCGTGGCCGCGCGCCTCCTCGCTGGTGAAGAGATCCTGGAGATAGCAGATCTCCTTTTGGCTCCAGGTCGTGCGGTGCAGCACATAGTTGACGATGCCGAGCGCCTTGCCGTCGCGCTCGGCGATGAAGCCGCCCATCGGCTCCTGGCCGTTCGTCAATCGCGTGAAGGTGGCGTCCGTCGTTTCGGGCGTCAGCGACGATTTGTAGAAGGTGAGATAGCCCTGCCAGAGCGGCTCCCAGGCGGCGCGGTCATTGGCCGTGAGCGGGCGGATGCTGATCTCTGACATTGCGTGGCGTCTCCTCGATTTTGCCGGGAGGCTAGCGGTGGTCCTTGGCGCTGTCTCATGACAAGCGCAGATCGGATCGATCGGATTTCGTGCTGGGAATGAAAGAGCCCGCGCCGAGGGCGCGGGCTCGAAAACCGTGTGACCTTGCAGCTCAGAGCTGGTTGAGCATCGCCTCGGCGCCGGAGACGTCGGCCTTGCCCGGCGCGTCCTCGACATTGAGCGCGGTGACCACTCCGTCCTCGACGACCATCGAATAGCGCTGCGAGCGGGTGCCGAGGCCGAAGCCCGAACCGTCCATCGACAGGCCGATCTCCTTGGCGAAGTCGGCATTCCCGTCGGAGAGGAAGGTGATGACGCCGGCCCCGCCGGTCGCCTTCGACCAGGCGTCCATGACGAAGACGTCGTTGACGCCGGTGACGAAGATTTCCTCGACGCCCTTGGCCTTGATCTCGGCCGCCTTGTTCACATAGCCCGGCAGATGGTTCTTGTGGCAGGTCGGCGTGAAGGCGCCCGGCACCGCGAAGAGCACGATCTTGCGGCCCTTGAACAGGTCGTCCGTGGTCTTGGCGGCCGGCCCGTCGGCCGTCATCACGCGAAACGTCGCCTGCGGAAGCTTGTCACCGACCTTGATCGCCATCGCCATGTCTCCGGTTCGCGGCGTCGTGCCGCTTCGAGCGCAGGGTTACGGCTTCGCGCTGCCGATGTCGAGTTCGAGCCGCGTCTCGACCGATTGGGGTTTTCCGCGCACGGTGATGATCAGGGGGGTGGGGCCGGTCGCGCCCTTGGGGCGCTCTACGATCTTGAGCTTGGCGGTGACCGTGCCGTCCGGCTGCGGCGTCAGCATCGGCCGGCCGAAGGACCACATGCCGGCGCCCTCGACGAAGACGTCGTCGACCGAGCCGCCCTCGGGTGCCTTCAGCAGGAGCTTCACCGCGGCGTCGCTATGGGTGACTTCGAGGATCGACAGGCGGTCATCGGCCGCGCCGAGCTTGACCCCGTGCGGAATCCGCGCCTCGAACTGCTCGAGTCGGGGCGAGGTCACCGAGGTGACGCCCGGTTCCAGCCAGAGACGCGCCTCGCCCTTGGCCGGAACGCAGATCTTGTCGCAGACCGCATAGTCGAGCTTCAGCACCACGGTGACCGGCCGTGCCGGGTCGATCGGCTGGACGGAGACCGGCACCACCACCTCGCCGACATAGCCGATGCCGGAGCCGGCTCCGTCGTCGAAGCGTTCCGGGGTGGGCCAGCGCACGTCGAGCCCGCCGACATTCTCCGAGCCGCTCCAGTCGAAGACCGGCGGCACGCCGGCATCGCCCGGGCTGCGCCAATAGGTCTTGAAGCCCGGGGACATCGTGATCTCGACGCCGACGCGCTGCTTGCCCGACGGCGCGGTCGCGCCCGCGATCAGGCGCATCGACGAGTAGGCCGCCTTCGACCACGGCGAAACCGCGGCGTCCTGGGCGGAAGCCGGGGTGCCGAGCGCCAGCGCGGCGAAGATAGAAAGGGCCGAGATCGTTTTCACGTGGTCTGATTTAGGCGATCCAGCCGAGATTTGCGAGGACGATGGCGGTGCTGTGATGCAGCCAAGCATCGCCAGCTTTGCGCCAGCATTGCGGCGGGGGCCTGACCGGCATCTCGGAGGGCCGCCCGGCCAGGCCTGAATATTCCTCGCTCGCCCACGAGCCAAAAATGTTCCCACTCCGACCGAACATGTCTTAGCATGGGGCCATGAATCTCGGATCGAACCAGCGCATCAGTGGCCGCAGCTATCTCGACGGGCAATGCCTGATCGCCATGCCGGGCATGAGCGACCAGCGCTTCGCCCGCAGCGTCGTCTATCTCTGCGCCCATTCCGAGGACGGCGCGATGGGCATCATCGTCAACAAGCCGGCGGCCGACACGCATTTCTCCGAATTGCTCGTCCAGCTCGACGTGATCCCGTCCGACCAGGCGATCCGCCTGCCGAGCCAGGCCGAGAAGATGAAGGTGCTGCGCGGCGGGCCGGTCGAAACCAAGCGCGGCTTCGTCCTGCACAGCGCCGACTTCTTCCTGGAATCGGCGACGCTGCCGATCGACGACGGCATCTGCCTGACCGCGACACTCGACATCTTGCGCGCCATCGCCGTCGGCACCGGGCCGGAGAACGCGGTGCTGGCGCTCGGCTATGCCGGCTGGGGCGCGGGGCAGCTCGAATCCGAGATCCAATCCAATGGCTGGCTGCATTGCGCCGCCGACGAGGCGCTGCTCTTCGACGACGCACTCGACACCAAATATACGCGGGCGCTCAGCAAGCTCGGCATCGACCCGGCCTTCCTGTCGAAGGATGCCGGGCACGCATGAAGAGCGCGGGGAACCCTTCTCCCGTGTGGGAGCAGGGCAGGGATGAGGGCCCGCCCTACCCACAGAAGGCACAGCGGCCCCGTCGCATTCCAATGATCAGCGGCAGTCCCTCCCCCCTGCCCCTCTCCCATCCGGGAGAGGGGTTCCCCGCGGATGTTCGTTCCGCCCGAGAATGACGCGCGACGTTTACGCCGCCTCGAAGGACGAGCTTGATGCTCCCACCAGCCGCCGTGCCTCCGCCGCCGTCATCGGCTGGCCGAAGGTGTAGCCCTGCGCGTACTGGCAGCCGAGCTGGTAGAGCTCGATCGCATCCGATTCTGTCTCGGCGCCCTCTGCGACAACATCCATTTGCAGGTCGGCGGCGAGCTGGACGATCGAGCGCAGGATCACTGGCGGCTTGCCGTTGCCCATTTGGCGCACGAAGCTCTGGTCGATCTTGATGGTGTCGAAGGGGAAGCGCTGCAGATAGGACAGCGAGGAATAACCCGTTCCGAAATCGTCGAGCGACAGGCCGGCGCCGAGATCGCGGATGCGGCTCAGCATCTGCGCAGCATATTCCGGGTTCTCCATCACCAGGCTCTCGGTGATCTCGAGCTTGAGCGTGCCCGGCAGCACGCGCCGGCGCGCCAGCACCGCCTTGACGTCCTTCAGCAGGTCGTGGCGCAGCAATTGCCTGCTGGAGACGTTGACGCTGGCGAAGATCGGCGGCTCGACCTCGAGCGCCGCCTGCCAGGCGGCGAGCTCGCGCGCGGTCCGGTCCATCACATAGACGCCGAGATCGACGATCAGCCCGCTCTCCTCCGCGATCGCGAGGAAGTCCTGCGGCAGCAGCCGGCCTTCGCGCGGATGGTCCCAGCGCATCAGCGCCTCGAAGCCGGCGATGGTCCGGTCCTCCAGCCTGACGATTGGCTGGTACATCACCTGGATCTCGCCGCGTTCGATCGCCCGGCGCAGATCGCTTTCGAGCGCCAGGCGATCGTTGCGGTCGCTGCGCATCGCCGGGACGAAGACCTCGACCAGGTTGCCGCCCTGGTTCTTGGCATGCGCCATGGCGAGCTCGGCGTTCTTCAGCGCGTCGTCCTTGCGCGCCATCGGCGTGCCGTCGAACAGGGTGAGCCCGATCGAGGGCGTCAGCACGATCTCGCGTTCGGCGAAGGTGATCGGCGTCGAGACGGCGCGGCGGATCAGCTCGGCCAGGGCCAGGATGCGCTCGGGATCGCTCTCCGAGACGATGATCATCGCGAAGATGTCGCCGCCGATCCGCGCCAGCGTGTCCTGTGTTCGCAGCAGCCGGCCGAGGCGGCGCGCCAGCGTCAGCAGGATCGAATCGCCGGCCGAGAAGCCGACGGATTCGTTGACCTGCTTGAAGCGGTCGATGTCGATGACGATCACGGTCGGGCGGATGGCGTCGTCGGCGCGGCTGAAGCCGAACACGGCGGTGAGCCGGTCCTGGAACAATTCGCGATTGGGCAGGCCGGTCAGGTTGTCGTGCACGGCGTCGTGCAGCATGCGCTCCTGCGCGGTGCGCTGCTCGGTCACGTCGGCGAGCGTGCCGATGACGCGGATGACCTCGCCGTCGGAGCCGATTACCGGCCGGGCCTTCAGGCTGAACCGGTGATAGGCGCCGTTGGCGGCGCGCAGGCGGAAATCGAGCTGCAGCTTGCCGCGGCGCTGCTCGATCACCGCGTCGAGCGAGACGCGGTAACGATCCCGGTCGGCGACGTGCATGTGTTCGAGCCAGCGCGCGGCCGAGCCTTCGAGCGCACCCTTTGAGAGGCCGAGCAGGATCTCGGCCTGCGGCGAGACGAAGATCTTGTCGGCCGAGACGTCCCAGTCGAAGACGAGGTCGCCCGAGCCGGAGAGGGCGAGCGCCCGCCGCTCGGTGTCGGAGACCAGCCCTTGCGCCAGCGCGCCGCCGGCGAAGGCGTGCTGCACCACGGTGAAGCCGATCAGCAGCACGATCAGGACGAGGCCGCCGATCAGCGAGGGTGGGACGAGATCGCGGGTGACCTGTCCGACCACGGTGAAGCCGGCGGCTGTCACCCAGACCAGCAGCAGGAACCAGGTCGGGATCAGCATCACCGCCCGCTCATAGCCATGGGTGGCGAGATGCAGGATCAGCACGAAGCCGATCGTCGCGACGGCCGCGATCGAGATGCGGGCGATGCCGGCGGCCATCGGCGCGTCGAACACCGCGAGGCCGATCAGGCCGGCGAGGCCGAGGATCCAGATGAAGGTGATGTGGCTGTAGCGCACATGCCAGCGCGACAGGTTGAGATAGGCGAAGAGGAAGACGACCAGCGTCGCCGCCAGCACCACCTCGGCGCCGGCGCGGTATATTCGCTCGATCGCCGGCGTCAGCGGGAAGATGCGCTGGAAGAAGCCGAAATCGAGACCCGCATAGGCCAGCACGGCCCAGGCCAGCGCTGCGGCGGCGGGGAAGATCACCGCGCCCTTGACCACGAAGATGATGGTCAGGAACAGCGCGAGCAGGCCGGCGATGCCGATGATGATGCCCTTGTAGAGCGTCAGCCCATTGGTCTTCTGGCGATAGGCCTCCGGCTCGAACAGATAGAGCTGCGGCAGGTTCGGCGATTTCAGCTCGGCGACGAAGGTGACGGTGGTGCCCGGATCGAGCGTGATCTGGAAGATGTCGGCGTCGGGCGCTTCCTCGCGCTCGGGCCGCAGGCCTTGGCTCGCGGTGATCGCCTCGATGCGGCGGTCGCCGAGATCGGGCCAGATCACGCCCGAGCCGATCAGGCGGTGGAAGGGCGCGACCAGCAGGCGGTCGATCTGCTCGTCGGAATCATTGGTCAGCGCGAACACGATCCAGTCCGGCCGCGCTCCGGATTCGCGCGCCCGGACGGCGATGCGCCGGACGATGCCGTCGGCGCCCGGCGCGGTCGAGATCTGGATGACGTCGCCATCGGCCTTGTTGCGCTCGACGACATCGGTGAGGTCGAGCACGGGCACGTCGAGCGGCACGCGCTGCGCCTCGACCGCCAGAGCGGGCCGCAGCAGCGTGAGCAGCGCCAGCATCAGGAGGCCGAAAACGGCGATGCCGGACCGGAGGAAGCGTGATGTCGCTGACAAGATGGGCTCTGCGGGGAATTCTTCAGGCGTGATGGTCAGTGGTATCGGCGGGACGTGGCGAGGGCAAGGCAATGCCGGCCTGTTCACAGCTTGCGATCGATGTCGGGGCGACGCAGCTCGGAGGCGAGGATGCCGTAGAGCAGATGGTCGGCCCAGACGCCGTTGATCCGGAGATAGCCGCGCGCCTCGCCCTCGCGGGTAAAGCCGACGCGCTCCAGCAGCCGGCGCGAGGGTTCGTTGGTCGGCAGGCAGGCCGCCTCGACGCGGTGCAAGGCGAGCTCTGAAAAAGCGAAGTCGAGGGCGCCGCGCACCGCCTCGGTCATATGGCCCTTGCCGGCATGGCGCTGGCCCATCCAGTAGCCGAGCGTGCAGGCCTGGGCGACGCCGCGCCTGACGAGACCGAGGGTCAGCCCGCCGAGCAATGCTTCGGAGCGGGCGTCGAGGACGAATAGAGAATAGGCTTCGTCGGTCGCGATCTCGCGGGCTGCACGCTTGACCCGCAGGCGGAAGGAGGCGCGGGTCAGGTCGTCCTCGGTCCAGACCGGCTCCCACGGGGTGAGGAAATCGCGGCTCTCCATCCGCAAGCTCGCCCAGGCCGAGTAGTCGCCGGCGAGCGGGGCGCGCAGGATCAGGTTCTGCGTCCTGATCAGCGGCCGCGCCGGCGGGTCGGTGGCGAAGCGGAAGAGGGCCATGGTCAGGCGGCTCGCGCCAGCATGGCGCGCAAGGCTGCCGCCGGCGCGAGATCGTCGAGTGGGCCGACGGCCGCGACCGTGACGATACCGTCGAGCAGGGCCAGGCCGGCCGCCCGGACATCGGCGAGGGTGACCGCATCGAGCCGGCGCGCCAGCTCCTCGCGCGGGATCGCCCGGCCGAACACAAGCACCTGCCGCGCCATCTGCTCGAGCTTGCCGCCGGGGCTTTCCAGCGAGGCCAGCAGGCCGACCTTCATCTGGGCCCGGGCCCGGGCGACCTCGGCTTCGCTGACGTCGCGGGCCGCCTGGCTCAGGCAGTCGAGCGCGACTTCGACCAGCTCGCCGACATCCTCCGGCGCGGTGCCGGCGCTGATGCCGAAGATGCCGCAATCGGAGAAGGGCCAGTGGAAGGCGTCGACCGCATACGCGAGGCCGCGGCGCTCGCGCACCTCCTGGAACAGGCGCGACGACAGGCCGCCGCCGAGCACGGCCGAGAAGATCTGAAGCGGGTAGTGCACGCCGTTGGTGAACGGCTTGCCGGGAAAGCCGAGGACGATATGAACCTGCTCCTCGTCCCCGTCGATGCGCGCTTCACCCCCCTGGTAAGTCGCTTGCGTGCGCGCCGCGGGAGCGGTCGCGGGTCGGGCCGGCAGAGCGGTGAGCGCCTGTTCCGCCAGGGCGACCAGCTCGTCATGATCGACCGCGCCGGCGGCGGCGAGCACCATGTTGCCGGCATGGTAGTGCCGGTCGAGATAGGCACGGATCGCCTCGGGCGTGAAGCTCTTCACCGTCTCCGCCGTGCCGAGGATCGGCCGCCCGAGCGGCTGCTCCGGGAAGGCGGCCTGCAGGAAGCGGTCGTAGACCAGATCGTCCGGCGTATCCTGGACCGCGCCGATCTCCTGCAGGATCACGCCCTTCTCGCGCGCCAGCTCCTCTTCGGTCAGCGAGGGCTGCGTCAGGATGTCGGCGAGGATGTCGACCGCCAGCGGCAGGTCCTGGCCGAGCACGCGGGCGGTGTAGCAGGTGTATTCGACCGAGGTCGCGGCGTTGAGGTCGCCGCCGACGCTCTCGATCTCCTCGGCGATCTGGAGGGCCGTGCGCCGGGCCGTGCCCTTGAACGCCATGTGCTCGAGCAGATGGGCGAGGCCGTGCTCATGCGGCAGCTCGTCACGCGCGCCGGCGCCGATCCAGATGCCGAGCGAGACGGTCGAGGCATGGGCCATGCGCTCAGACACGATGCGCAGGCCGGAGGGCAGCGTCGTCAGGTTGACGGCGGGGTCGTGGCCGGCTTCGCCCGGCTTCACGGACTTTTCGGTCTTGGCCTTGAGCGTCTTGCCTGCCGTCATGCCGCGGCACTCCTGACCGCCCGGGCCCGCTCGGCGATGAAGCGTTCGAGCTTGCCCTGGTCGTTGGGCAGCAGGCTGAAGCGCTCCTTGCGCTCCATCAGGTCGGCGAGATGCTCAGGGAGAGCGGGTGTGACGCCGCTTGCCGCCGCGACGGCCGCGGGGAATTTGGCGGGATGGGCGGTGCCGAGCGCGACCACCGGCGTCGCCGGATCTTTCGCCAGCAGCTTGCGCGCCGCGGCGACGCCGATCGCGCTGTGCGGATCGAGCAGATAGCCGGCTTCGCGCCAGGTCGTGCCGATCTCGGCCGCGATCGAAGCCTCGTCCTGCGCGACCGCATCGAAATCGGCGCGGATGCGGGCGAGCGGCTCGGCCGCGATCTCGAAGCGGCCGGACTGCGCCAGCGACTGCATCAGCCGGCGCACGGCGGCGCCGTCGCGGCCATGCGCCTCGAACAGCAGCCGCTCGAAATTCGAGGAAATCTGGATGTCCATTGAGGGCGAGGTCGTCGCCGCGACGCCGCGCATCTCGTAGACCCCTGTCTCCAGCGTGCGCGCCAGGATGTCGTTGCTGTTGGTGCCGACCATCAGCCGGCCGATCGGCAGTCCCATCTGCTTGGCGATCCAGCCGGCGAGGATGTCGCCGAAATTGCCGGTGGGAACCGCGAAGGAGACCGGCCGGTGCGGAGCGCCGAGCGCGACAGCCGCGGTGAAGTAGTAGACCACCTGCGCCGCAATTCGCGCCCAGTTGATCGAGTTGACGCCGGAGAGGCGCAATTCGTCGCGGAAGGCGTGGTGGTTGAACAGCGCCTTCACCAGGTTCTGGCAGTCGTCGAAGGTGCCCTCGACCGCGATGGCGTGGACGTTGTCCGCTTCCACCGTGGTCATCTGCCGGCGCTGCACGTCGGAGACGCGGCCATGCGGGTAGAGGATGAAGACGTCGACGCGCTCCAGCCCCTTGAAGGCGTCGATCGCGGCGCCGCCGGTGTCGCCCGAGGTCGCGCCGACGATGGTGGCGCGCTCGCCGCGCTGGGCCAGGACATGGTCCATCAGCCGCCCGAGCAGCTGCATCGCCACGTCCTTGAAGGCGAGCGTCGGGCCGTGGAAGAGCTCGAGCGAGAACAGGTTGTCGCCGAGCTGGACCAGCGGGCAGACCGCCGGGTGGCGGAACGTGCCATAGGCCTCGCCGATCATCGCCTTCAGCGCATCGGCGGCGATGTCGCCGTCGGCCAGCGCGCCGACGACGCGCTCGGCGACCTCGGCATAGGGTTTTCCGGCGAAACCGGCGATTTCCTGCGCGCTGAAACGTGGCAGGGCCTGCGGCAGATAGAGGCCCCCGTCACGGGCGAGTCCGGCGAGCAGCGCATCGGCAAAGGAGAGCGACGGCGCTTCGCCGCGGGTCGAAATATGCAGCACGGTTCTTGATCTCGGATGGCGTGCTGATCCTATAGGCCTGTTGGCTGGGGAGGGCAAAGTCCGGCTGCGCAAACCAGCATTGCCCTGCGGGTTCCCGACAGTTTCAGATGCGGTTGGAGCGCCTCAGCCCTCGGGGTCAGGCCTCCTGCGCGCCTGCAAGGCATAGGCCGCGAACACCCCGATCAGCGTCAGCGCCAGCCCCCACCAGGTCAGCGCATATTGCAGGTGGTTGTCGGGGATGCGCGCGATCAGCTCGTTGACGTCGACACCGGCCGGCGGGGTCAGTCCATCGCCCTGGCGCTCTGCCTCCAGATAGAGGGGCGCGACCGCTCCGATACCCAGGGCAGCGGCGATGGCCTCGGGATCGCGCGTGTAGAATTCACGCTGTTGCGGCAGGTCGGCCGGCGTGAAGCTGTTGCGCGTCTCGGCTGCGCGCAGATAGCCGGTGACGGTCGCCGCCCCCGTCGCGGGCGCGATCGCGGCGAACCGGCTCTCCGGCACGAAGCCGCGATTGACCAGGATGGTCATGCCGTCATCCAGGCGAAAGCCCTGGAAGATCCAGCGCCCGAAGCCGGACAGCTGGCGCGAGCCGGGCGGGCCGGCCGCGATGGTGGTGCGCACGCTGGCCATGCCGTCGAGATAGCTGCCCTTGGCCTGGGCGCGGGTGAGGTCGAGCTTCGGCCAGCCGCCATTGGCGGACAGTTGCACGGGGGCAGCCTTGGCCTGCGCTTCCAGCCGCTCGATGAAGAAGCGCTTCTCGCTCATACGCAGCCATTGCCAGGTGCCGAGCGTGCACAGCACCGCGACGCCGACGATGGTCAGGAGCGCCGGCAGCAGCAGCTTCGGCCGGGGCATGGGGGAGGCGGACGCGCTCACTTCTTCAGCCTGCCTTCCTCGGCCTTGTGGGCATATTGCAGGGCGACCGCCAGCCCCTTCATCGGCCGCAGCAACCCGAGGCAGGTGACGAGGGCTAGCGGCAGCCAGAGCAGCAGGTGCAGCCAGATCGGCGGCGTGTAGGCGATCTCGACATAGAGCGCGAGCCCGAGCACGAAGAAGCCGGCGATCAGCATGATGAACACGGCGGGGCCATCGGCCGAATCGGCGAAGGAAAAATCGAGCCCGCAGGCGGCGCAGCGCGGCTTCAGCTTGAGATAGCCGTCGAACAGCTTGCCCTCGCCGCAGCGCGGGCAGCGGCCGGCGAGGCCGGTCGCGTAAGGGGAGGGCGGTGTGATCTGCGGCTGCGCCATCGCGGCCTCCTGCAAACGGAAAGGGCGGCCTCGCGGCCGCCCCTGTGTCAGGTTCGCGGCCGCTTCCGGCCCGACTGTTAGTGCGCTGCCGGCGTGCCGGAGCCCCAGACATAGATCGAGGCGAACAGGAACAGCCAGACCACGTCGACGAAGTGCCAGTACCAGGCGGCGAACTCGAAGCCGAGATGCTGGTTCGGCTTGAAGTGGCCGAGATAGACGCGCCACAGGCAGATCGCCAGGAAGATCGTGCCGATGATGACGTGGAAACCGTGGAAGCCGGTCGCCATGAAGAAGGTCGCGCCGTAGATGTTGCCCTTGAAGGCGAAGGCGGCGTGCGCGTACTCGTAGGCCTGCGTGATCGTGAACAGGATGCCGAGGATCACGGTCAGCCACAGGCCCTGCTTCAGGCCCTTCCGGTCGCCCTGGATCAGGGCGTAGTGGGCCCAGGTCACGGTGGTGCCGGAGGTCAGCAGGATCAGCGTGTTGAGCAGCGGCAGGTGCCAGGGGTCGAAGGTCTCGATGCCCTTCGGGGGCCAGTGCCCGCCGGTGAACTCGGCGCGGGCGTACTGGATGTGCTCGCCGGTGAACAGGCTGGCATCGAAGAAGGCCCAGAACCAGGCGACGAAGAACATCACCTCGGAGGCGATGAACATCAGCATGCCGTAGCGGTGGTGCAGCTGCACCACGCGGGTGTGATGGCCCTCGCGTTCGGCCTCGCGGGTCACGTCCATCCACCAAGCGAGCATGGTGTAGAGCACGCCGAGCAGGCCGACGCCGAACACGAGCGGGCCGATGTTCATGCCGAGCAGCGGCAGCGCCTTCATCCACATCACCGCGCCGATCGCCATGATGGTCGCGCTGGCGGCGCCGACGATCGGCCACGGGCTCGGGTCGACGAGGTGGTAGTCGTGGTTCTTGGTATGGGCCCCGGCCATCGTGCTCAAGTCTCCGCGTCCGTAGAAGTGCAGCGCTTCCTGCGCAGCTTTATAGTTTCGATTGATTGCCGTCACCCTTGCTTTCCGCCACCGGCTGCCCGTTCTTCGACGGGAAGTAGGTGTAGGACAGGGTGATCGATTTCAGGCTGGCGAGCTCGCGGTTCAACTCGATCTCGGGATCGATGTAGAACACCACCGGCGCTTCCAGGGTCTCGCCCGGCTGCAGCGTCGTCTCGGTGAAGCAGAAGCACTGGATCTTGACGAAATAGGCGCCCGACTGGTTCGGCTGGACGTTGTAGGTCGCGATCCCGGTCATCGGCCGCGAGGAGGTGTTGGTGATCTTGTAGAACACCGTTTGCGTCACGCCGACCTGCGCCTTGATCTCTGTCCTCTCCGCTTCGAAGCGCCAGCCCAGGGCCGGCGCGACATTGGCGTCGAACATCACCGAGACGATTCGATCGCTGGTCTTGCCGGTGGCGGCGGTGCCGACCATCGGCGTGCCGGCGAAGCCCGTGACCTTGCAGAACAGGTTGTAGAGCGGCACCGCGGCGAAGGAGAGCCCGGTCATGGCGAGCACGGCGGCGCTGCAGGCGAGGACGGTGCGGCGATTGCGGGAAGCTGCGCTCATCGCGTCACAGCGGCCGGTTGAGGATCGCCGGCCCGGTCTTGGCCAGCGTCACGATAAAGAAGAACAGCACAAGGCCACCAAGCACGAGCGCGAGCGCGACCGAGCGACGATTGCGCCGCGCCATGTCCTCCGGCGAGAACGGCGCCGGCGGCTGCTTCTTGCCTTGCGGGTCCTGGCTCATCCCAGCACCTTGGGCAGGGCCCACATCAGGCCGAGGCCGTTCTCGGCCAGCAGCACGGCGAAGAGCAGGAAGAGATAGAGGATCGAGAAGCCGAACAGGGCATAGGCGGCCTTGTTGGCGGCTTCACCCTCGGTGACCTTCAATACGCGCAGCGACAGGCCGATCATGGCGAGGCCGGTGACGACCGAGACGATCAGATAGATCAGCCCGCCGAAGCCCATCAGCGCCGGCAGAACCGCGACGGGAGCGAGCACGAGCGTGTAGGCGACGATCTGGCGGCGGGTTGCGGCCGGGCCGGCGACGTTCGGCAGCATCGGGATGCCGGCGCGGGCGTAGTCGGCCGACTTCACCAGAGCGAGCGCCCAGAAATGCGGCGGCGTCCACAGGAAGATGATGGCGAACAGCACGATCGAGGTCATGCCGAAATCGCCGGTGACCACCGCTTCGCCGATCATCGGCGGGAAGGCGCCGGCGGCGCCGCCGATCACGATGTTCTGCGGCGTCGCCCGCTTGAGCCACATCGAATAGACGACGGCGTAAAAGAAGATAGTGAAGGCCAGCATCGCTGCCGCGAGCAGATTGGCGACGAGGCCGAGCACCAGCACCGAGCCGATCGAGAGCGTCAGGCCGAAGGCGAGCGCCTCGGAGGGCAGGATGCGGCCTGCGGGGATCGGGCGGCCGGCGGTGCGGGCCATCACCGCGTCGATGTCGGCGTCCCACCACATGTTGAGGCAGCCGGAAGCACCGGCGCCGACCGAGATCGCCAGCAGGGCGGCAAAGCCGATCACCGGATTGACCGTGCCGGGCGCCGCGACCATGCCGCCGAGCGCGGTCACGATCACCAGGAACATCACCCGCGGCTTGAGCAGCGCGAAGAAGTCGCGCGCCTCGCCGGTGGAACTCAGCGCGACCCCATCGTCAGCCTGGGTGATCTGATCGAAGGCAGCAGACATCGAAATACGTTCGCTTCAACTCTCATGGCGCCCGAGAGGCGCTGTTTGCGGGATCCGCCCGTCTCCGGAACGCCTTAGATCAGGCGCTCGGGGGAGGGGCGGCGGCGGGCTTTTGGCCCGCCGCCGGTTCGATCAGTGGTCCGAGCCGGTGATGCGCGGCAGGGTCTCGAACTGGTGGAAGGGCGGCGGCGAGGACAGGGTCCACTCCAGCGTGGTCGCGCCTTCGCCCCACGGATTGTTGCCGGCGAGCTCCTTCTTGGTGAAGGCGACGACGATGCCGTAGAGCCAGATCAGCAGGCCGGCCGCGAAGATGTAGGAGCCGATCGACGACCAGAAATGCCAGCCGGCGAACGCGTCGGGGTAGTCGACATAGTGACGCGGCATGCCGGACAGCCCGAGGAAGTGCTGCGGGAAGAACAGCAGGTTCGCGCCGATGAAGGCGACCCAGAAGTGCAGGCGGCCGATCCAGTCCGGGATGATGTAGCCGCTCATCTTCGGGAACCAGTAGTAGAAGCCCGCGAAGATGCCGAACACCGCGCCGAGCGACAGCACGTAGTGGAAGTGGGCCACGACGTAGTAGGTCGCATGCAGCGAGCGGTCGAGGCCGGCATTGGCCAGCACCACGCCGGTGACGCCGCCGACGGTGAACAGGAAGATGAAGCCGATCGCCCAGACCATCGGCGCGGTGAAGCGCAGCGAGCCGCCCCACATCGTCGCGATCCAGGAGAAGATCTTCACGCCGGTCGGAACCGCGATCACCATCGTCGCGAAGACGAAGTAGCGCTGCGTGTTGAGCGACAGGCCCACCGTGTACATGTGGTGGGCCCAGACGATGAACCCGACCACGCCGATCGCGACCATAGCGTAGGCCATGCCGAGATAACCGAAGATCGGCTTCTTCGAGAAGGTCGAGATGATGTGGCTGACGATGCCGAAGGCCGGCAGGATCATGATGTACACTTCGGGGTGGCCGAAGAACCAGAACAGGTGCTGGTAGAGCACCGGGTCGCCGCCGCCGGCCGGATCATAGAAGGTCGTGCCGAAATTGCGGTCGGTCAGCAGCATGGTGATCGCGCCGGCGAGAACCGGGAGAGCCAGCAGCAGCAGGAAGGCGGTGACCAGCACGCCCCAGGCGAACAGCGGCATCTTGTGCATGGTCATGCCGGGCGCGCGCATGTTCAGGATGGTGGTGATGAAGTTGATCGCGCCGAGGATCGAGGCCGCGCCGGCAAGGTGCAGCGACAGGATGCCGAAATCGACCGACGGGCCGGGGTGGCCTGTCGACGAGAACGGCGGATAGACCGTCCAGCCGGTGCCGACGCCCTTGGCGCCGGGAGCGCCTTCGACGAACATCGAGATCAGCAACAGGATCAGCGCCGCGACCGTCAGCCAGAACGAGATGTTGTTCATGCGCGGGAAGGCCATGTCCGGCGCGCCGATCATGAGCGGCACGAACCAGTTGCCGAAGCCGCCGATGACGGCGGGCATGACCATGAAGAAGATCATGATCAGGCCGTGGCCGGTCACGAAGACATTGTAGCTCTGGCCGTTGGCGAAGATCTGCAGGCCCGGCTGCTGCAGCTCGATGCGCATCATGATCGACAGGAAGCCGCCGATCAGGCCCGCGATGATCGAGAAGATCAGATAGAGCGTGCCGATGTCCTTGTGATTAGTCGAGAGCAGCCAGCGGCGCCAGCCCGTCGGGGTGTGGTGCTCGTGGGCGTGGGCGTCGTCATGCCCGTGGGCGTGGGGAGCCGCGGTAGCCATGGAATTCGTCTCCTCCTGCGAATGCGGTTCGCGTGAGTTCTTTCAAGATGTCGGGTTCAGCGGGCCGCTTCGGCGACCTTGCTGGCGGCGTCGGCCGCATTGGCGAATTTCTGCTTCGCTTCCGCGAGCCAGGCCGTGTAGCGCTCCTGGCTGACGACGCGAATCGCGATCGGCATGAAGGCGTGGTTCTGGCCGCAGATGAACGAGCACTGGCCGTAGAAGATGCCTTCGCGATCGGCCTTGAACCAGGTTTCGTTCAGGCGGCCGGGAATGGCGTCGATCTTCACGCCGAAGGCAGGCAGCGCGAACTTGTGGATGACGTCGGCGCCGGTGACCTGCAGGCGCACGATCTTGCCGACCGGCACGACCGCCTCGTTGTCGACGGCGAGCAGGCGCGGCGCCTCGGCTTCTGCGATCTTCTTCGACGCGATCGCCTCGGCGCGCTGCTTCTCGTCGAGCATCAGCGAATCGAAGCCGAAGCTGCCGCCGTCCTGCGGGTACTCATAGGACCAGTACCACTGCTTGCCGGTGACCTTCACGGTCATGTCGGCCTGCGGCACCTCGAGCTGCAGCTTGAGCAGGCGGAAGGAGGGGATCGCGATCACGACCAGGATCAGGACCGGAACGATCGTCCAGGCGACCTCGAGCAAAGCATGGTGCGTCGTCTTGGACGCGACCGGGTTGCGCTTCTCGTTGAAGCGCCAAGCGACATAGACCAGCAGCGCCAGCACGAACAGCGTGATGATGAAGATCAGGACGTTCACCCAGTCATGGAACCAGTGAATGAACGTCATCACTTCGGAATTGGCCGGCTGGAGATTGATCTCCCAGGGCTGCGGCATGCCGTTCTGGGCCGATGCGACGGCCGGCGAAAACGCCACCAGAGCAGCTGCAAGCGCTGCCAGCGCGTTCCTGAGAGGAGTGGTCACAAATCGCATCGGTCCGACATAGCTCCTTTGATGCCGCGCGATCCGCCTCCGTCAGCTTAAGACAGGCGCGCGCCGGGGCAGCCACGTCTGACCGGCCCGGTTCTTCGGCATTGCGATAAATCAAAGATCACGCTTGCGCCAGTGGGGCAATGACAGGCTGTGACGCAGCCCGTGCGGCATAAGTACGCGACGAGCGCATGGGCGCCGGGTGGCTGATCCGCGCCGTTTGCAGGGAGTCTGCCACGAGTCCGCCGCGCGGGCGCACGTGATCCTTCGCCTTGACAGGAATCGGGACGCATGGTCGGAACGCATTCTCGCGTGGCGGGGGCGCCGTTTCGGTGTGGGTGTGCGTACATTCCCACACCTCTAAGGAGAGGATGACAGGGATGCGCTCATTGATCGGTCCCGTGGCCGCGGCGCTTGCCGTCCTCGGCTGCGGCTGGCTTTCGGCCACGCCGGCCCATGCGCAAGGCGCGGTACGTTCCACCCATGGCGATTGGCAGATGCGCTGCGAGACGCCGCCGGGTGCCAAGGCCGAGCAATGCGCGCTCGTGCAGAACGTCGCCGCCGAGGACCGGCCGAATCTGACGCTGCTCGTCATCGTGCTGAAGACGGCCGACCAGAAGAGCCGCCTGCTGCGCGTCGTCGCCCCGCTCGGCGTGCTGCTCCCCTCCGGCCTCGGCCTCAAGATCGACGACAAGGATATCGGCCGCGCCGGCTTCGTGCGCTGCCTGACCACGGGCTGCGTCGCCGAGGTGGTGATGGACGATACGCTGCTCGGCCAGCTCAAGACTGGTAAGAGCGCCACATTCATCGTGTTTCAGACGCCGGAGGAGGGGGTCGGAATCCCGGTTTCGCTGAATGGATTCGGCCCTGGTGTGGAGGCTTTGCCGTGATTGATCGCTTTGCTGGCCGCGTCGGCCGGTTTGCCTTGCCTGCCGCCCTGGCGCTCACACTCGCCGGCTGCGGTTCCTCCGGCTCGTCAAGCACGGGTGAGCCCAGCGCCACGCAGAAGCTCGGCAATATCCTGATGTTCCAGTCGACCACGCCGCCGCCGGTCGACCAGCTGCCGCAGGACGACGAGGTCAATTTCATCTGCCCGCAGGTGATCATCTCCGATGGTGGCGCTGCGATCCGCGCCCAGGCGGGGCCGGATAGCGGCAGCCTGCGCAGCCAGGTCTCGATCAACACCGTCGCGCGCGAATGCACGCCGGTCGGCAAGGATGGAGCCTTCACCCTCAAGGTCGGCGTCGAGGGGCGCATCCTGATCGGGCCCGCCGGCAGCCCCGGCAGCTATGGCGCGACGCTGATCACCCAGGTGATCCGCAACAACCAGGTCATCGCGCGCCGCAGCGCCCGTGTCGGCGGCGCCATCCCAAGCGGCCAGACCGGCGCCGATTTCTCGCATGTCGAGAGCAATATCAGCGTTCCGGCGGGCTCGGGCGAGGTCGAGATCATCGTCGGCCTGAGCCCGGGCGGCGGCGAGCCGGCTCGGCGCCGCCGTCGATAACGGCACGCTGGCGTGAATTCGAGCGGGCGGGCCGATTGACTCGGCCCCTCGCTCGTCTATTGCTGGCTCAGCCGCATCATCCCCGCGGGAGAGACCGGGGCCGGACTTGTCCGGACCCGGCGCCGAAGGCGCAACCGCCCCGGAAACGCTCAGGCAAACGGACCGCGTGGGAATTGGCGCTCTGGAAAGCGGCGGGCTTTTGAAGCCCGCCCACCGACGGGGGTAACCCGCTGGGGCTTCGGCCCAGTGGGGAAATCTCTCAGGTCCCGAGACAGAGGGGGCGCGCTCCGGACGAATCCGTCCGGGGCTCGCGCTCGATTCTGTTGAGGGGATGCCATGGCTGCCGAAGCCGAGACTGCAAGCACCGAGCCGCTGCTGAAGACGCCGCTGCACGCCCGCCATGTCACGCTCGGCGCGCGCATGGTGCCGTTCGCCGGCTACGACATGCCGGTGCAGTACCCCGCCGGCATCATGGCCGAGCACAACTGGACGCGCGAGAGCGCCGGCCTGTTCGACGTCTCGCATATGGGCCAGGCCTTCCTCGTTGGTCCCGACCACGAGACCACGGCGCGGGCGCTAGAGGCGCTGATCCCAGCCGATATCGTCAACCTGCCGCCCGGCAAGCAGCGCTATTCGCAGCTCCTGAACGAGGAGGGTGGCATCCTCGACGACCTGATGGTCACGCGCTCGGCCGATCCGGACGAGGACGGCGCGCTGCTGCTCGTCGTCAACGCCGCCTGCAAGACGCAGGACTACGCCCATATCGAGGCGCGGCTGCCGGCCAATGTGAAGCTGGTCAGGGCCGAGCATCGCGGCCTGATCGCCCTGCAGGGGCCCAAGGCGGAGGAGGCGCTCGCGGCGCTCAATCCCGAGGCTGCCGAGATGGGCTTCATGACCCTGCGCACGCTGAAGCTCGGCGGCGTCAAGGCCAATGTCAGCCGCTCCGGCTATACCGGAGAGGACGGCTACGAGATCTCCGCCGCCGCCGACCGCATCGGCGAGATCTGGGACGCGCTCCTGCTCGACGCGCGCGTCAAGCCGATCGGCCTCGGCGCCCGCGATTCGCTGCGTCTCGAAGCGGGCCTCTGCCTCTATGGCCACGACATCGACACCACGACTTCTCCCGTCGAGGCGGCGCTCAACTGGTCGATCCAGAAGCGCCGGCGCGAGGAGGGCGGCTTTCCGGGCGCGGCCCGCATCCAGCGCGAATTCGCCGAGAAGCCGGCCCGCATCCGCGTCGGCCTCCTGCCTGAGGGCCGAGCGCCAGCACGCGAGGGCGCGGAGATCGCTACCGCAGACGGCACCATCGTCGGCAAGGTCACCTCGGGGGGCTTCGGCCCAACCCTGAACGGCCCCTGTGCGATGGGCTATGTCGCCAGGGAGCATTCGACTCCCGGCACAAAGCTCGACCTGATCGTGCGCGGCAAGCCGCTGCCGGCGACCGTCGCCGCGATGCCTTTCGTCCCCAACCGCTACAAGCGCTGAGCTTCACCCCATTTTGCCGGAGGAAACCATGGCCGAGACCCGCTACACCAAGGACCACGAATACATCCGCATCGAGGGCGATACCGGCACGGTCGGCATCACCGACTACGCCCAGGGCCAGCTCGGCGACGTCGTCTTCGTCGAGCTGCCGACCGTCGGCAAGGCGCTCGCCAAGGGCGGCGAGGCCGCCGTCGTCGAGAGCGTCAAGGCCGCCTCCGAGGTCTATGCGCCGGTCTCCGGCGAGGTCGTCGCCGTCAACAGCGAGCTCGAAGCTGCGCCGGGCACGGTCAATGAGGACCCCGCCGGCAAGGGCTGGTTCGTCAAGATCAAGCTGGCGAACACCGGCGAGCTCGACGGCCTGCTGAGCGAGACCGAGTACCAAGACTACGTCAAGTCGCTCTGACGCCATCGGGCTGGTCCGGAGACCCAAATCTCCGGACCAGAGGGCACTGGTTGAAGAGATGCTCGGGTCAGGCCCGGGCATGACGCCATTCAAGGAACCTCCATGCGCTATCTCCCCCTGACCGAGACCGACCGCGAGGATATGCTCGCGCGCATCGGCGTATCCGACGTCGACGCGCTCTTCTCCGACGTGCCGGACGGCAAGCTGCTGAAAGAGCCGCTCGACCTGCCGCGCGCCAAGGGCGAGCTCGAGGTCGAGCGCATCCTTGGCAAGATGTCGGCGAAAAACACGGCGGCCGGCTCGGTGCCGTTCTTCGTCGGGGCAGGGGCTTACAAGCACCACGTCCCGGCCACGGTCGATCATCTGATCCAGCGCTCGGAGTTCCTGACCAGCTACACGCCCTACCAGCCCGAGATTGCGCAGGGTACGCTGCAATATCTGTTCGAGTTCCAGACCCAGGTAGCGGCGCTGACCGGCATGGAGGTCGCGAACGCCTCGATGTATGACGGCTCGACCGGCACGGCCGAGGCGGTGCTGATGGCGCATCGCGTCACCAAGCGGCGCAAGGCGGTGCTCTCCGGCGGCCTGCATCCGCATTACACCCAGGTCGTCGAGACGCTGTCGGAGATGGCGAACGACGAGGTCGTGGCACTGAAGCCCGACGTCCTGGCAACCGAGGACATCCTCGCTGCGATCGACGACAGCGTGTCGTGCGTCGTCGTGCAATCGCCCGATGTCTTCGGCAATCTGCGCGACCTGAAGCCGATCGCCGAGAAGGCACATGCCCATGGCGCGCTGCTGATCGCGGTCTTCACCGAGGTCGTGTCGCTCGGAGCGGTGACGCCACCCGGCGCTCAGGACGCCGACATCGTCGTCGGCGAGGGCCAGTCGATCGGCAATGCCCTTAACTTCGGCGGACCCTATGTCGGCCTCTTCGCCGCCAAGTCAAAATATATCCGCCAGATGCCGGGCCGCCTCTGCGGCGAGACTGTCGATGCCGATGGCCGCCGCGGCTTCGTGCTGACGCTCTCGACCCGTGAGCAGCACATCCGCCGCGACAAGGCGACCTCGAACATCTGCACTAATTCCGGCCTCTGCGTGCTGGCCTTCACCATCCACATGACGCTGCTCGGCCAGGCCGGCCTGACCCGGCTCGCCGAGGTCAACCACGCAAATGCGGTCAAGCTCGCCGACGCGCTCGCCGGCGTGAAGGGCGCGGAAGTCCTGAACGAGAGCTTCTTCAACGAGTTCACGTTGAAGCTGTCGAAGCCGGCGGCGCAGGTGGCCGAGGCGCTCGCCGCCAAGGGCATTCTGGCCGGTGTGCCGGTCTCGCGCCTGCTCCCCGGCGCCGGGCTCGACGATCTCCTGATCGTCGCCAATACCGAAGTGAATACGGATGACGATCGGGCGGCCTTCGTGGCGGCGCTCGCGGAGGTGCTGTGATGCTGAACCGTCAGGGACGTCCCACCCAGGCCGGCGAGGGCGAAAGCCAGCGCCACGAGACCTTCACCGGCAACAAGGCCCTCCAGCAGATCGAGCCGCTGATCTTCGAGATCGGCCATCACGAGACGACCGGCGTCGACATCGACAAGCCGGCGCCGTTCAAGAGCCGCCTCGGCAAGCATGCCCGCCAGGGTGAGATCGGCCTGCCCGGCCTTTCCGAGCCCGAGGCGATGCGCCATTACGTGCGCCTCAGCCAGAAGAACTACGGCATCGACACCGGGCTCTTCCCGCTCGGCTCCTGCACGATGAAGCACAATGCCCGCCTCAACGAGAAGGTGGCGCGCCTGCCGGGCTTTTCCGACGTGCACCCGCTGCAGCCGGTCTCGACCGTGCCCGGCGCGCTCGACGTCATGCTCGAGCTCGCCCGCTACCTGATGACGCTGACCGGCATGCCGGCGGTGGCGCTCTCGCCCAAGGCCGGCGCCCATGGCGAAGCCTGCGGCATGATGGCGATCAAGGCCGCCATCGCCGCCAAGGGCGAGGGTGCGACCCGCACTGTCGTGCTGGTCCCTGAATCGGCCCATGGCACCAACCCGGCGACCGCGGCGCTGATCGGCTTCTCGGTGAAGGCCGTCCCGGCCCGTCCGGACGGCACCGTCGCGGTCGAGGACGTCAAGGCGCTGCTCGGCCCCGACGTCGCCGCGATCATGCTGACCAACCCCAATACCTGCGGCATCTTCGAGCCGCAGATCGTCGAGATCGCCGCGGCGATGCATGAGGCCGGCGCCTATTTCTACTGCGACGGCGCCAACTTCAACGCCATCGTCGGCAAGGCGCGTCCGGGCGATCTCGGCGTCGACGCCATGCACATCAACCTGCACAAGACCTTCTCGACCCCGCATGGCGGCGGCGGCCCGGGCGCCGGTCCGGTCGTGCTGTCGGAGCGGCTGGCGCCCTACGCGCCGGTGCCGTTCATCCATGTCGAGGGCGGCAAGTCGCGTCTCGTCGAGCACAAGGCCGACGCACCGGAGGGGAACGACCCCTTCGGCCGCATGACGGCCTTCCACGGCCAGATGGGCATGTATGTCCGGGCCTTGGCCTATATGCTCAGCCATGGCGCCGACGGCATGAAGCAGGCCTCGGAAGACGCGGTGCTCAATGCCAACTACATCCGCGCCGGCCTCGCCGACCTGATGTCGCTGCCCTTCCCGGACCACCCCTCGATGCACGAGGCGCTGTTCGACGACGAATGGCTGAAGGGCACCGGGGTCACCACGCTCGACTTCGCCAAGGCGATGATCGACGAGGGCTACCACCCGATGACGGTGTATTTTCCGCTCGTCGTCCACGGCGCCATGCTGATCGAGCCGACCGAGTCTGAATCGAAGGCCTCGCTCGACCTGTTCATCGCGACGCTGCGCGACCTCGCCATCGCCGCCAAGGGCAACGACAAGAGCCGCTTCACCGCGGCTCCCCATCACGCCCCGATGCGCCGCCTCGACGAGACGAGGGCCGCACGCCAGCCGGTGCTGAAATGGGAAAAGCCCGCGCCGGTGAAGGAAGCGGCGGAGTAATACCTGTTGACAGGGCAGGGGCGGTTGCTCCTGCCCTTTCGTCACCTGAGCCGGCTGCCTTAAGGCTTCCTTGACCATATGCGAGGGAAGCTTCCGACGGCGTGTATCCTCGCGCCTTGGAAGCTCGCCCATGTATCGCGTTCGCCTTCGCCATATGCTCGCTGCCGCAGTCTCCTTCGCGGCGATGCTCTCGGCCTCCCGCGCCGAGGAGCCAGGCTATGGCCCCAAGACCTATGACCGCACGCTCGAGGCGCTGATCACGCATGAGGATATCGCCGGCCGTGGCGGCTGGCCGAAGATCCCCAATTCGGCGAGCGCGCTGAAGCCCGATTCGCAGGGGCCGGATGTCGCCCTGCTCAAGCAGCGCCTGATGCTGAGCGGCGATCTGCCGCCCGATGCCTTGCCCGGCGATGTCTATGACGCGGCTGTCGTCGCCGCGGTGAAACGCTTTCAGCGCCGCCACGGCCTGTCGGATCTCGGCACGGTCGGCCGCCTCACGCTGAAGGCGCTGAACGTGCCGGTGGAAGTGCGCCTCAACCAGCTCACCGCGACGCTGGAGCGGCTCAAGGGCAATGGCTTCAGCTTCACCGGCCGCTATGTCGTGGTGAACATTCCCGGCGCCAGCGCCGAGGCGGTGGAGGGCGGCGTGGTGCAGCGCCGCCATCTCGCCATCGTCGGCCGGCCCGATCGGCCCTCGCCAGTGCTCCAGGCCAATATCACTTCGGTCAACCTCAACCCGTACTGGACGGTGCCGATGTCGATCGTGAAGGCCGACATCATCCCGCATATGCGCAAGGATCCCGGTTTCATCGCCAAGTCCAATATGAAGCTGCTCGGTGCCGAGAATCGCGAGATCGACCCGGTGAGCGTCAACTGGGCCAGCCTGAGCAATCCCTATTTCTATGTCCGGCAGGAGCCGGGCCCGACCAACTCGCTCGGCCAGCTCAAGATCGACATGCCGAACAGCGAGGCGGTCTACATGCACGACACGCCGAAGAAGTCGCTGTTCCGCAACGATGTCCGCTTCAACTCCTCCGGCTGCGCTCGCATCGAGGGCGTGCGCGACCTCGCCGCCTGGCTGCTCGAAGGCACCGAATGGACGGAAGCCGCGATCGAGGCCGAGATCGCCAAGGGCGAGCGCAAGAACATCACGCTGAAGAAGGCCGTGCCGGTCGCCTGGGTCTACATGACCGGCTGGCAGGACGCCGAGGGGCTGGTGCAGTTCCGCGACGACATCTACGGGCTCGACACGCCGCAAGGCATCGTCACCTCGACGATCCAGCCGCGCCGGCCGAAGCCCAAGCCGGCCGTGGCCCCAGCGGCAGCACCCGCCACGGCCAAGCTGCCCCAGCCGGTCGTCCGGCCGGCTGCGCCCAAGGCCGCGGCCGCTCCTGTCGCCGCCCCGCGTCCGGCGCCTCCGACGGCCGTCGCCATCCAGTAGGGCAGGGCAAGTCCTTCCTGTTCAGAAGAGCCAATGAAAAACGCCGCGGTCCAAAGACCGCGGCGTTTTCGTTTCTCGCAATGGCGCAGCGGCTCAGTTGAGCTTGGCGCGAACATCCTTGAGACCGGCGGCGACCAGGTCGGCACCGGCCTTGCCGGCGACCTGGCCACGCAGGATGACCTCGGCAGCGCGGGTCGCAGCCTCGGCGGCAGCGGCACGGACCTCGGCAGTGGCTTGCGTCTCGGCCTGGGCGATCTTGTCCTCGGCCGACTTGGTCCGCCGGGTGACGAACTCAGCCAGCTTCTCCTCGGCCTCCTTGGCGAGGCGCAGGGCCTCGTCCTTGGCATTGGCGACGATCGCCTCGGCCTCGGCCTCGGCGGCCTTGCGCTTGCCTTCGAACTCGGCGAGCAGCAGCTCCGCCTCGTGGCGCAGGCGGCGGGCTTCGGCGAGTTCACGGGCGACGAGCTCGCCGCGCGCGTCGAGCGCGCCGGTGAGGCCCTTGAGAGCGCCCATCTTCACCGCCATGGCGAGGAAGATGACGGTCGAGACCAGGACCCAGAAGGTCGGATTGCTCAACATGGTGCTCAGCCTCCCAGCGCGGTCTTGACCGCCTTGGCGGCGTCGGCCGGGGCCGGAGCCGTGCCGGTCAGGTGGCTGACGATGGCGCCGGCCGCGTCGGCGGCGATCGCCTCGACATGGCTCATCGCCTCGGTCTTGGTGGCGACGATCTTGGCCTCGGCATCGGCGAGCTTGGCGGCGAGGTCGGCCTCGACGCTCTTGCGCCGCGTGGCGCTGTCGGCATTGACCTTCTCGCGCGTCTCCTGCGCGATCGCCTGCGACTTGGCGCGGGCTTCGGCAAGCGACTTCTCATAGGCCTGGCCGGCCTCTTCGGCCTTGGCCTTCATCGCGGCCGCCTCGTCGAGATCACCACCGATCTTGTTGGCGCGGTCCTCGAGGATGGTGCCGAGACGCGGCACGATGACCTTGGCGGCAAGCCAGTAGAGGAAGCCGAAAGTGATCGCGAGCCAGAGCAGCTGCGAAGCAAAGGTTTCACCCTGGAAGGGCGGGAAGCCGCCACCATGGGCGGGAGCCGCGCCGCCATGGGCGGTCGTTCCGGTGGTCGTGGCTGGCGCTGCCATCACTGAACCTCATCCGGCCGCACGAGCCCGAACGGTTCGCACGGCGATAGGGAAGGGAGGCGGGAGCCTGCCGCGTGACGCCTTATGAGAGGCGCCGCCTGCGGCAGGCTCGGGTAGCGTTCGCGATCAGACCGCGAAGAGCAGCAGCAGCGCGATCAGCAGCGAGAAAATGCCGAGCGCTTCGGTCAGCGCGAAGCCGAGCAGCAGGGTGCCGCGCTGGCCGTCGGCCGCCGACGGGTTGCGCAGGGCGCCCGAGAGGAACTGGCCGAAGAGGTTGCCGAGGCCGATGCCCGCGCCGGCCATGCCGAGGCAAGCGAGACCAGCGCCGATGTACTTGGCTGCGACGGGATCCATGGAAATGCTCCTTAGGGGGATAGTTGTGACAGTCGAGGGGTGAACTTGAGGATCAGGACCGATCAGTGGCCCGGATGCAGAGCGTCGTGCAGGTAGATGCAGGTCAGCACGGCGAAGACATAGGCCTGCAGCCCGGCGACCAGGAATTCGAGCGCGATCAGCGCGATGGTCAGCACGAGTGGCAGCGGCGAGAGGATGGCCCAGCCGCCGGCGAAGAGCAGCGTCGCCACAAAGCCGGCGAAGATCTTGAGCGCGATGTGGCCGGCCAGCATGTTGGCGAAGAGGCGGACCGACAGGCTGATCGGGCGCGAAACGAAGGAGATCACCTCGATCGGCACCAGGATGATCAGCATCAGCGGATGCACGCCCTTGGGCACGAACAGCCCGAAGAAGTGCGAGCCATGCTTGGCGATGCCATAGATGATGACTGTGAGGATCACGAGCGCGGCGAGCGCGGCAGTAACGATCAGGTGGCTGGTGACGGTGAACGCGCCCGGGATCATGCCGAGCATGTTGCAGACCAGCACGAACATGAAGAGCGAGAACACCAGCGGCATGAACTTCATGCCGTCATGGCCGGCCGAGTCTTTCACTGTGTTGGCTACGAACTCGTAGCCCATCTCCGCCAGGGATTGCAGCCGGCCCGGAACCAGCGAGCGGTTGCGCGTGCCATAGACGAACAGCAGCACGATGATGGCGACGGCGGCGACCATGAACAGGGCCGAATTGGTGAAAGCGATTTCGCTCCCGCCGATCTTGCCAAGAGACACGATCGGTTTGATCTCGAATTGTTCGATCGGACCAGCCATCTGTCGCCCTTGTTCCTGCCATAAGACGGCCCCTTTCGGGACCGAGCCTCAGTTCTGCGCGCCCGACTTATCGTCAGTGCGCGATTTCATCAAGCCCGCTGCGCGCACGACGTTCATCACGCCGGCGCCAAAACCGAGCATCAACAGGACGATCATCCCGAAGGGCGCCGTCCCGAGCCATTTATCGACGGCCCAGCCGAGCCCGCCGCCGACGATGATGCCAGCGACGAACTCCGTGGAAAGCCGCATCGCCTGGCCGATTCCGCTGGAATCGGAGGATGTGCTCTCGCGCCGGATTTCGGCTTCTGTCTGGTTGGTCGCACGCTTCAGGCCTGCATCGAGGGATTTGAGCCGGCTTTCCAGGCTCGCATCCTTCTCCGCAGGCCGCTCCGGGCCCGAACTCTTTCCGTCCTGGCCCGTCATTGCCGCTCGACCGCCGTCATGACACGACCCTTCCCTGCTCGGTCCCCGAAGAAACCGGACAATACCGGAATTGTCGCTGATTTGCGCTGCCTGGCCGGCCGATCCGGAACTGGATCACCGTAGCGGGCGCTCATCGGATTGCCGATCGCTCCGTGCGGTGAAAGAAGCTCCGCCACCCGGAAAAATCGGGCGCACCATATTGACGGGGTCATATGGTGTCAAGTTGAGTGGGGCGTGATTAATGCCTTGAAAAATAAAATGATTTTAGAGTGTCGCAGGGCGCTTTGGACGATTCTTGTGCGCCGCGGCAATAATGTCAGACCGCCTCGCGGATGCGCTCGGCCGTGGCGAGGTCGACCGAGACCATCTGGCTGACCCCGCGCTCGGCCATGGTCACGCCGAACAGCCGATCCATGCGCGCCATGGTGATCGGATTGTGGGTAATCAGGATGAAGCGCGTCGAGGTGTTGCGCGCCATCTCGTCGAGCAGGTCGCAATAGCGCTCGACATTGGCGTCATCGAGTGGAGCGTCGACCTCGTCGAGCACGCAGATCGGCGACGGGTTGGTCAGGAACACAGCGAAGATCAGCGCCGTCGCGGTCAGCGCCTGCTCACCGCCCGAGAGCAATGTCATCACCTGCGGCTTTTTGCCCGGGGGGCGCGCGATGATCTCGAGCCCTGCTTCGAGCGGGTCTTCCGAATCGACCAGGGTCAGGTCGGCCGTGCCGCCGCCGAACAGCACCCCGAACAGATGCTGGAAATGGCCGTTGACGATCTCGAATGCGGCAAGAAGCCGCTCCCTTCCTTCACGGTTGAGCGCGCCGATCGCCTGGCGCAGGCGCCGGATCGCCTCGGTCAGGTCGTCGCGCTCGGTCGCGAGGTCGCTGCGCTTGCCCTGCACCTCGGTCAGTTCGTCATCGGCACGCAGGTTGACCGCCCCCAGCCGCTCGCGCTCGGCCTTGAGTCCGCCGAGCCGGCGTTCGACATCCTCCGCATCCGGCGGCGTATCCCCGGGCTTCACCCCGGCGAGCTGATGCAGGCCGGCGACCTCGACCTCCAGTCCATCGACGATCTGACGCACCACGTCTGCGAGGCGCTGGCGCGCTGCCTCCAGCCTGGCCTCGGCGCTCGCGCGAGCCTCGCGCGTCGCCGAGAGCGCTTCCAGTGCCGCGCGCGCCTGCCGATCGGCCTCCGCCTGGGCGACTTCGCCGGCGGCGAGCTTGTCGGCGGCGGTGCGGCGGGCGCCCTCGGCGGCCTCGATCTCAGCCAGGAGCCGGCGACGCTCGACCAGGAAAGTGTCGGGCGCCTCCAGCAGCGCCTTGTGCTCGGCCGCCGTCGTCTCAATTCGCTTGCGCGTATCGGCAGCGCTCTGCTCGCTCGCCGCCGACCGCTCGCGCCAGGCGCGCAGCTCCTGGGCGATCGCCTCGCGCCTGCGGCTGCGCAACTCGGCCTCGCGCCCCTGCGTCTGCATCCGTGCCCGCGCTTCGGAGGCTGCGGCGCGCCGCTCGCCTAGCTCCGCGCGCGCAGCGAGCAGGGCACTTTCCAGCTCGGGAGCCGGGGCAAGGTCGGCGAGATCCTGATTCGCAGTCGCGCTCTGTGCCTGCGCATCGGCGATGTTCTGGCCGAGCCGGCCGATCGCTTCGGTCAGCGCCGAGCGGCGGGCTGCCGTCTCGCCCGCCTTGCGCTCGGCCTGGGCCAGCCGCTCGCGCGCCTGGTCGAGGCTGCGCCTGGCCTCGCGGGCCGTCTCCAGCGCCTTCGCCTCGGCCTGTGCCGCGGCCTTGGTGCGCTCGCTCGCCTGGTCTAGGCCATCACGCGCCGCTTCGGACGCTTCGCGCGCTGCTTGCGCCTCGCGTTCGAGATCGCCGAGCCGATTCTTCTCGGCGAGCCGGCGGGCGGCAGGCGAGGGTGCCTCGGCCGCGCTGGTGAAGCCGTCCCAGCGCCAGATGTCGCCCTCGCGCGAAACCAACCGCTGGCCCGGCAGCAATTGAGGCCGCAAGGCGGCGCCATCCGCCCGGGCGACGACGCCGATCTGGCGCAGGCGCCGGGCCAGCGCCGCCGGCCCGCGGACATGCCTGGCGAGCGGCTCGACGCCACCCGGAAGGGCTGGGTCGCTCTCGCCGCTGCCGCTATCGGACCAATGCGCCGGCGCGGCCGGATCGCCGGAGGCGTCGAGATCGTCGCCGAGCGCCGCACCCAGTGCGGTCTCGTATCCTTTCGCTGCCACGATCGAATCGAGGATCGCCGGCCAGCGCCCACCTGCTGCCGGGGCGAGCAGCTTCTGGAGGGTGCGGACTTCGGTTTCCAGGCGCTGCGCCTTGCGATCGGCTTCCGCGACCGGCCCGCGTAGCCGCGCTTCCTCCTCGCGGGCAGCGGCGAGGACGCTACGCGCTGTGCTGGTAGCGCTATCCGCGCTTTGCATTGCCGTTTCTGCGGTCGCGACAATCGCGCGCAAGCCGCCGAGCGAGGCGGCGGTGCCGTCGGCGTCGAGCGCTGCCTGGTCCCGTTGCAGACGCTCGCGCTCTGCCGCGTGGCGAGCTTCGCGCTCCCTGGCTTCGCGCAGGGCTCGTTCGAGCGCACCGCGTCGGGCGGTCAGTTCAGACAATCGGGCCTGCACTGCCGCATGCTCGGCTTCGGCGGTCGTCAGCGCCTTCTCCGCCTCGGCCAGCTCGGTCGCCGCAATCGTGCTACCGCTCGCGGCAGCCTCTGCTTCCAGCCGCAGGCTCTCATCCTCGACCATCAGCCGCGACAGGCTCTCGCTCGCATCCCTGCCGAGGCTCTCCTGCCGGGCGAGATCGCCCTGCAGTTCGGCGAGCCGTTTCGCCAGTTCCTCGGTGCGCTGCTTTGTCCGTCGGTTCTCGGCCTCGATCTCGTCGAGGCCGCGCTTCAACCGCACGAGCGCCGCGGCTGCCGCAGCCTCGCTTTCGCGCAGCGCCGGCAGGGCGTGCGCCGCGATCGCCTGCAGCCGTGCCGCTTCCGCCTGCACGCCGGTCTTGTCGGCGACCTCGCGCACAGCGGCTTCGAGCGCGCGCTCGGCCGCGGCCTCCTGCGTGCGAGCCTCATGATGGGCGATCAGCGCGAGCATCGCCTCGGCCTTGCGGATATCGGCGGCGAGATTGCGATAGCGGGTCGCCTGGCGCGCCTGGCGCTGCAAAGCCTCGACCTGCCCGTCGATCTCGGCGAGCACGTCTTCGAGCCGGTTGAGATTGTCTTCGGCGCCCTTGAGGCGCAGTTCCGCCTCATGCCGGCGGCTGTGCAGCCCGGCGATGCCGGCGGCATCCTCCAGGATGCGCCGGCGCGATTGCGGCTTGGCCGAGATGATCTCGCTGATCTGACCCTGGCGCACCAGCGCCGGCGAACGAGCCCCGGTGGCGGCGTCGGCAAAGAGGAGCTGCACGTCGCGGGCGCGCACCTCCTTGCCGTTGATGCGATAGGTCGAGCCTTCCTCGCGCTCGATCCGGCGCGTGACCTCCAGCACCTCCGCCTCGTTGAAGGCGGCGGGCGCCTTGCGGTCGCTGTTGTCAAGGGTGAGGGCGACCTCGGCCATGTTGCGGGCCGGGCGCTCGGACGAGCCGCCGAAGATGACGTCGTCCATCCCCGAGCCGCGCATGTTCTTGAACGAGCTTTCGCCCATCACCCAGCGCAGGGCTTCGACGAGGTTGGACTTGCCGCAGCCATTGGGGCCGACGACGCCGGTCAGCCCCGGCTCGATCTGGAACTCGGTCGGCTCGACGAAGGTCTTGAAGCCGGCGAGCTTGAGGCGCGTCAGATGCATCGACGCGCCATCAGGCTGCCGGACCGCTCAGCTGCCGAGCAGCGGCTCGAGGATCTTGTCGAATTCGGCGAGGCTGAGTGCACCGGAGCGCTTCTGCCCGTTGATGAAGAAGGTCGGGGTGGAATCCACGCCAGCCTTGGCTCCACCTTCCTTAACCTGCGTGACGGCCTCGTAAATGTCCTGACGTTTCAGGCAGGCCTCGAAAGATTCCTGTGTGAAACCGGCCTGCTTGACCATGCTGGAGAGCGCATCGACCGGCTTTTCGGTGAAGGCCCAGTTGCGCTGCTGCGCGAACAGCAGGTCGGTCAGCGGGTAGTATTTGTCGTTGCCGTTGCAGCGCGCCAGCATGAAGCCGGCAGTGGCGAGCGGATCGAGCGGGAATTCGCGCAGCACGAAGCGCACCTTGCCGGTGTCGATGTACTTCGCCTTCAGCGCCGGCCAGGTGTCCTTGTGGAAGGTGGCGCAGTGGCTGCAGGTCAGCGAGGCATACTCGATGATCGAGACCTTGGCGTCGGCATTGCCGAGCCAGACATCGCCGAGCGGGTTGGCGACGCCGGGAAGCGTCTGGGCCGAGGCGCCCTGGCTGGCAAGAAGCGGCGAGAGGGCCAAGGCGGCGGAGCCGATCAACACCTGGCGGCGGCTGGTCATGAGACGATCCCTGATGGCGAAGTAGTTGCGCGGACCATAGTCGCCATCAGGATTGTGGCAAGATCGGTTCGCTGCTTCCCGCTCACGAAGCCGTGTCGTCAGCCGCGACCTGGCGCCGCTGCGCGATGCCGCGACCGAGCCGCGCCAGCGCCTCGCGCAACTCCGCACTTTCGACGCCCGCGACCTGCGCCTCGATCCGCGCCAGCGTAGCCGGATCCGGCGGCGGAGCGGGCTTTGGTGCAGGGGGCGGTGCGACCGGCCCCTGCTTCAGCACCAGCTTGCCGACGGCGCGCCAGCCGAGATGGCTGTTGACCCGTTCCAGCACCAGCGGGCCGAGCTGCTGCATCTCCAGTGCGAAGGCGCCCTCGACCCGCACCACCAGCGTCGCTGGATCCGCGGCTTCTCCGGGCGCTCCGCGCCGCCGTGGCCAGTCGATCTTGAGCGGCCGCGTGCGCTGCGCCAGACGCTCGCCGACAATCTCGGGCCAGAACGCGACGACCGAGCGCCCCGCAAAGCCCTGGGCGGCGAGCGCGGGCGCGAGGCAGTCGTCGATCAGTTCGGCGAGGGGCTTTGCGGGCATGGCCTAGTTTGCGACGGGAGCCATTCGGCGGCAAGCGGATCAGTGGCCCACCCTGCGGGCGCGCCATTCCGCCGCCGTGATCTCCCAGATTTCGGCCGGATGCTCGCCTGAGACGAAGCTGTGGGTCTCAACACCGACCATGCGCATGCCGCTGCTCTGAGATATCCGGCGCGAGGCAATGTTCTCCACCGCCTTCGGTGCCCGCAGCAGATCGCGCCCGAGCGCCCCGAACCAGAAATCGGTGACGGCGACGACCGCCTCGCTCATCAGGCCTTGGCCGCGCCATTCGGGCGCGATCCAGAAGCCGCGATTGTTCTTCTCTCCGACCAGCAGGCTGATCACGCCGATCAGGTGCCCGGGCTCGGCCTTCGGGCGCAGGCTCCAATGCCATTCCTTGCCCGCGGCCATGCCGGGCAGGGCGACATCGCGCAGGAAGTTCTCGGCACCATCGGGCGGATAGGGCCAGGGGATATGGCTGGCGAGGAAGCGCACGATCTCCCATTGCGGAAAGACCGCCTGGATCGCGGGGGCGTCGTCGAGCGCCAGCGGCTTGAGCAGCAATCTCTGAGTTTCGAGGGTGGGAACGACATTGGCCATGATCGACAGGATTAACTGCAATTGCTCAGCGGGTCAGCCAGCGAAATGCTCGCCTCAGGAAGGCACGACCATCGGTTAGGACCGGTGTTCCGTGCGCCATCAGCACCTTCTCGGCCGGCCAGGAGAGGAGGCGTCCGGCAGCGGCCCGTGCCGCCTTCCTGTCGGTGAAGGCGAGGCGGAACTTCCTCGGCACCGAGGGTTCCAAAGCGAGCATCAGGTCCCATTTGGCGATGAGCGCGCGCCAGCCGCTAAACCAGCGCGGCGGAAACTGCTGCAGAAGGTCTGTGAACAGCACCGTGCCGCTCTTGGCATGAAAGAAGACGACTTCGGTCGTGATCGCATTGCCCGCCATGACGACATGGGCGATCTGGCTCGTCCAAGGCAGGGTCGCGTCGTCCGCGATCTCGGCATCGAAGACGAGATCCCTGCGCCTTTCCTGCAAGCCGGGCGCGGCATAGAGGCGGGCCTCGGGATAGGCCTGCTTCCAGCTCGCGATGAACAGGTCGTGCAGCGAGTTGGGTGCGACGAGATGGCGGACGGGGCCGAGCGAGGCGATCTCCGTCTTGAGTTCGTTGCTCAGCGCCGTTGGCGACCAGACGAACAGCTCTCCGCCAGCGAGGCGGATCACGGCCATGCGCGTCGGGTAGTTGAACCCGAGCGCTGCGGTCACTTGCGGACCGCTCGCGATCCAGATCTCGGGACCGAATTCTTCCAGCATCGCCATCACGACCGCTCCACCTCATCCGGTCTGCGAGAGATTCCCGCCGGCCGCAGACATTCATATGACGGCTCATCCTGAGCTTGCCTGTCCCGCCCGACGCATTACACCGGACATCATGGACGCTTCCGCTCCCCAGCCCCGCGCCGCCGATCTCCTCGCCTGGTATGACCGCCATCGTCGCGTTCTGCCCTGGCGCGCGCTGCCGGGCGAGCGGGCCGACCCTTACCGCGTTTGGGTCTCCGAGATCATGCTGCAGCAGACGACGATCGCGGCGGTGAAGCCCTATTTCGAGCGCTTCATGGCGCGGTTTCCGAGCGTCGAAGCGCTCGCCGCCGCGCCGACAGATAGCGTCATGCAGGCCTGGGCCGGCCTCGGCTATTATTCCCGGGCTCGCAATCTCCACGCTTGCGCCAAAACGGTCGCGGAGCAGCATGGCGGGCGCTTTCCCGATACGGAGGAGGGCTTACGCGCCTTGCCCGGGATCGGCGCGTATACCTCAGGTGCCGTCGCCGCGATCGCCTTCGACCGGCCGGCGGTCGCGGTCGACGGCAATGTCGAGCGGGTGATCACCCGGCTCTTCGCCATCGAGGACGAGATGCCTGGCGCCAAGCCGCTGATCCGCGAGCAGGTGCAGGCGCTGCTGCCGCACGAGCGGCCAGGCGATTTCGCGCAGGCGCTGATGGATCTCGGCGCCACGATCTGCACGCCGCGCTCGCCGGCTTGCGGGCTCTGCCCCTGGCGCGAGCCCTGCCGGGCGCGGATCGAAGGCACGCAGGAGAGCTTCCCGCGCAAGGCGGCGAAGAAGACCGGCAAGACCCGCTATGGCGCGGCCTTCGTTGCGATGCGCGAGGATGGCGCGGTGCTGGTCCGCACCCGGCCGGCCAAGGGCCTGCTCGGCGGCATGGTCGAGGTGCCCGGCAGCGACTGGCGGGCCGACTATGAGCCCGGCGATGCCCTGCTCGATCAGCCGGTGCCGGCGCAGTGGCGGCGGCTGATGCTGCCTGTCCGCCACGTCTTCACGCATTTCCCGCTCGAGCTGACCGTCTATGCCGGGCGCGTCCCGCTGGAGACGGCTGCGCCCGAAGGCATGCGCTTCACGCCGTTCAACCGGCTGAAGGAAGAGGCGTTTCCGAACGTCTTCCTGAAGGCGCTCGAAGCAGGCCTTGAGGAGTTGCAGCGGCCTTAGGCCGCTGCCAACTGTGCCCTGATCTCGCCGCGCAGGACGTCGAGCAGCATAGCTTTGCCTTCGCGCTCGACATGCCAGAAGGTCCAGCCATTGCAGGCCGGCAACCCTTGCGCCAGCGCGCCGACCTTGTGGATCGAGCCCACGGCCGGGCCGAGCACCAGCGTGCCGTCGGCGCGGATCGTGGCGCTGTGGCGGCGCTTCTCGTCGAAGACGCGCTCGCCCGCCTTGACCAGCCCGGCCTCGACCAGGCTGAGGAAGGGCACGCGCGGTTCGCTGCGCTTCGACGGGGCAGTGGAAAAGGCTTCCGGCGGTAGCGGCTGCACCGCGGCGATGCGCTCGCGCGCCGCCTTGGCGTAGACCTGCTCGCGCTCGATGCCGATGAAGTGGCGGCCGAGCGCCTTGGCGACGGCGCCGGTCGTGCCGGTGCCGAAGAAGGGATCGAGCACCACGTCGCCGGGATTGCTGGCCGAGAGCAGCACGCGGGCGAGCAGCGATTCGGGCTTCTGGGTCGGATGGACCTTGGCGCCCTTCTCGTCCTTCAGCCGCTCTTCGCCGGTGCAGAGCGGCAGATACCAGTCCGAGCGCATCTGCAGGTCGTCATTGCCGCCCTTCAGCGCCTCGTAATGGAAGGTGTATTTGGAAGCCTCGCCGCGCGCCGCCCAGATCAGCGTCTCGTGGGCATTGGTGAAGCGCCGGCCGCGGAAGTTCGGCATCGGGTTGGCTTTGCGCCAGACGATGTCGTTCAGCATCCAGAAGCCGAGATCCTGCAGGATCGAGCCGACGCGGAAGATGTTGTGATAGGAGCCGATCACCCAGAGCGCGCCGTCCGGCTTCAGCGCCCGGCGGCAGGCCGAGAGCCAGGCGCGGGTGAAGGCGTCGTATTCGGCGAAGGAGGCGAACTTGTCCCAGTCGTCGTCGACGGCGTCGACGAGGCTGTCGTCGGGCCGGCGCAGATCGCCGCCGAGCTGCAGATTATAGGGCGGATCGGCAAAGACGAGGTCGACGCTGCCCGGCGGCAGCGCCTCGATCGCGGCGACGCAATCGCCGACGATCACCTGGTCGAGCGGAAGCTCGCGGGCAGGGAGGATCTGAGAGGGAAGAAGGCTCTTGGCCTTCATCCGGGCCCCCAGCGCGGGCCGTCCGGTACGCGAAACCTGAATCCGGACGGGAGCGCTGGCGGTCCCGGTACGCGAGGTACTCATGACGCCAAGACCGTTACGCAACTTCAACGCTCGCGATCCTGGCCGGTCAGGGTAAAGGTCGGGTTTCCAGCTTGAAAAAAATGCGTCCCATTCTGGGGCTGCAGATTTTGCCTAGCCCATTGAATATGTTTGGAAATTCGTAACGGAGGTTAAGGAAGGGTAAGCGGCTCGGAGCTGCCGTTGGGAGAGGCGTCATGCTCGGGCTTGACCCGAGCATCTCAAGCCGGAGGAGGCTCCAGCCAGTGCATTCTTGTCATGAGCTTCTCGGGTCTGCGCTTCGCCCCGCCCGAGAATGACGAGCCCGTTGCCGGCGTTATCTCGCCCAGACACCTTTGATCGGGGCGAAGGAATAGCGATGCGCGGGGCAGGGACCATGCGTCTTCAGCGCGGCACGGTGCGCGGGTGTTCCGTAGCCGGCATGGCTGGCGAAGCCATAGTTCGGATAGGTCAGCGAAAGCCGCGCCATCATCCGGTCCCGCATCACCTTGGCGACGATCGAGGCCGCCGCGATCGAGGCGATCAAGCCGTCGCCGCCGATGATCGCCTCGCAGCCGCAGGCGAGCGCCGGCGGGTCGTTGCCGTCGACCAGGACGAGATCGGGCGACAACGGCAGCGCTCCGACCGCGCGCCGCATCGAGAGCAAGGTGGCCTGGCGGATGTTGATCATGTCGATCTCGGCTGCCGAGGCGCTGCCGACACCGACCGCCAGCGCGCTGGCGAGGATCAGGACGCAGAGCTCTTCGCGGCGTTGGGTGCTGAGCTCTTTCGAATCGGCGAGCCCGTCCGGGATCGCGGCGGGATCGAGGATGACGGCAGCTGCCACGACCGGACCGGCGAGGGGGCCGCGCCCGACCTCGTCCACGCCGGCGACGCGGGCGCGCCCGGCAATCATCGCGGCCTGCTCGCGGCTGAAATCGGCGGTCATGGCCTCGCTATGCCAGATCGTGGCGCGAAGGTCTGCGGATCGCTTGGTCGCATCCACAATTCGCTGCGCACCCCGACGCCGGCCTCCTCGCATTCACAGCCCTCATCCTCAGGACCGCGGCAGCGGCCGTCTCGAAGGATGCTCCAGCTCCCTCCGGAACCAGCTGGAGCATCCTTCGAGACGCGCTCCTGCGGAGCGCTCCTCAGGATGAGGGCTATGGGTGGAACAGATGATCCCTCAAAACAAGCTGAGCTGCGCCTTCTCCTTCTCCGGCTTGACGAAGAGGTCGGTGCGCAGGCGCAGCCGCGCGCTGTTGAAGCCGAGCCGCTCGGCCGCCATTTCGAAGCGCCGGCCGATCATCCACGCATAGGGGCCGGAGCCGATCTGGCGCTGGCCCCAGGCGGCGTCGTAATCCTTGCCGCCGCGCGTCGAGCGAATGAGCGAGACGACATGGCGCATCTTGTCGGGGTGATGCGTCACCAGCCAGTCCTGCACGATGTCCTTCACCTCGAGCGGCAGGCGCAGCAGCACATAGCCGGCCTCGCGCGCTCCCGCCGCCTTGGCGGCGTCGAGGATACGCTCGATCTCGTGCTCGTTGATCGCCGGCACGATGGGCGCGACCAGCACCGTCACCGGGATGCCGGCCTCCGACAACTTCCGGATCGTCTCGATGCGCTTGGCCGGCGCCGCGGCCCGCGGCTCCATGTTGCGGGCGAGCTTGGGGTCGAGCGTCGTCACCGAGAGCGCGACCTTGACCAGCCCCTTCGCCGCCATCGGCGCGAGGATGTCGATGTCGCGCTGCACCAGCGCCGATTTGGTGACGATGCCGACCGGGTGATTGAATTTCGCCAGCACCTCGAGGATGCCGCGCATGATCCTGAGCTTCTTCTCGATCGGCTGGTAGGCGTCGGTATTGGTGCCGATCGCGATGGTGCGCGGCTGGTAGCTCGGCGAGGATAATTCCTTCTCAAGCAGCAGCGCCGCATCGGGCTTGGCGGTCAGCTTGCTCTCGAAGTCGAGCCCGGGCGAGAGGCCGAGATAGGCATGGCTCGGCCGCGCGAAGCAGTAGACGCAGCCATGCTCGCAGCCGCGGTAGGGGTTGATCGAGCGGTCGAAGGAAATATCCGGCGAGTCGTTGCGTGTAATGATCGTACGCGGCTTCTCGACCGAGACCTCGGTCTTGAATGGCGGCAATTCGCCGAGCGATCCCCAGCCGTCATCCTCGCTGATGCGCTGCTCGGCCTCGTAGCGCCCGCCGGGGTTGATCGTCGCGCCGCGGCCGCGCCGCCGCTCCGGGTCGATCTGGCTGCCGATATGGGCTAGCGGGTCGACCGGGGCGACCCGTACCGGCGCCGACACCGAGCCGGGCTCGGCATCGCGGCGCTTGAGCGGTTGCGTCCTGGCTGAGGGCCTGGCCTGCAGCATAACTTCGTCTCCCGGCGGAATCGGTGGTTCCGAGACCAAGGAATGTGAACATATAGAGAACAAAAAGCAAGTGACAGGATTGCGACATGTTGCAGTGCGTCATAAGCTCGTCGCGCATGATCACCGCCGTCATCCGGGCCAATCGTGACGCCGAGGCGCTCGCCGCGACCTTGTCTGTGCTGATTCCGGCGGTCGCCAGGGGTGTGATCGGCCATGCCGTGGTGATCGACGATGGTGATGATGCCGCCATCGCGCGTCTCGCCGACGAGACCGGCGCCAGCTATGTCCGGGCCCAGAACGGCGAGGCCTGGTCGTCGGGCGCTGCGCAGGCGCGCGGTGACTGGGTGATCCTGCTCGAGGCCGGCGACCTGCCAGAACCAGCCTGGACGCCCAGCATCGAGCGGCACCTGCTGACGGCTGCGGCGCGGCCGGCACTGATGCCGCTGCGCGGCATGGCTGCGGCCTTGCGTGAATGGGGCGCAGTCTCGCTGCGATCGCGTGGCGTCAGGGCGGGGCTGCTGGCGCCGAAGACACAAATCCTGTCCGGCCGGCTGGCGCGTGCGCCGCGCCGGCTCAGCGTGCGCCGCGAGCGCGCCGCACTCTGAGACTCAGAGCTGGTTGGTCCGGAAGGTGTCGCAGCTCTGCATGTTGCCGGACTTGAAGCCGGTGTTGAACCACCGCGTGCGCTGCGCCGACGAGCCGTGCGTGAAGGAATCCGGCACGACGACGCCGCGGCCCTGCTGCTGCAGCTTGTCGTCGCCGATCGCCGAGGCCGAGCGCAGCGCTTCGTCGATGTCGCCGGGCTCGATCCTGTCCATTGCCTGGATGTTGTAGGCCCAGACACCGGCGAAGCAGTCGGCCTGCAATTCGACGCGCACCGAGAGTGCGTTCGATTCGCGCTCGGAAATCCGTTGGCGCAGTTCGTTCACCTTGGGCAGGATGCCGAGCAGATTCTGGATGTGATGGCCAACCTCGTGGCCGACGACATAGGCATAGGCGAAGTCGCCGCCGCCGCCGAGCTTGCGCTGCATCTCCTGAAAGAAGGAGAGGTCGAGATAGACCCGCTGGTCGTTAGGGCAGTAGAACGGCCCCATTGCCGCCTGCGCCGTGCCGCAGCCGGAGCGGTCGACGCCGCTGAACAGCACCAGCTTCGGCGGCACGTATTTGCGGTTGGCCTGCTGCGGCAGCACCTTGCTCCAGATGTCCTCGTTCTGCGCCAGCACGGCCGAGACGAAGCGGCCCATCTCGTCCTGCGGCGGGCCGGCCGATTTGCGCTGTTCCTGCGTCGGCGCGCTGCGGCCGCCGATGCCGCCGATCAGCTCGGCGCCGCCGATCAGCAGGCGCGGATCGATGCCGAGCGCCCAGCCGAGGAGGCCGAGCACGACCATGGTGCCGATGCCGATGCCGCCGCGACCGCCCGGAAGTCCGGCGAATTCGCCGCCACCGCCGCGCCGGTCCTCGAGATTCTCGGACTGGCGGTAATCTTCCCAACGCATGCGCGAACCCTTGTTGCAGCGCCGCCAATCTCCGCGAGCCGGCGCCGGAACTCAAGCCCCGTCGTATTGAGGCTCAGTGATAGCCGGCATCGGCTTTCACCTTGCCTCGGAAGGTCCAGTACACGAAGGCCGTGTAGAATAGGATCATCGGCAGAAGGAAGGTCACGCCAATCAGCACGAAGACATGCGAGGCCGGCGCCGCCGCGGTGTCCCAGATCGTCAGGCCCGGCGGGACCAGATAGGGATAGTTCGAGATCGCGAGACCCAGGAAACAGAGCAGGAAGATCGCAATGGTGAAGGCGAAGGGCGTGAACTCATGCGCGCCATGCAGCCGCTTCCAGGCCATGTAGCCGCAGAAGGCGGTCAGCACCGGGAAGGGCCAGAGCAGCACAAGGTTCGACGGGGTCAACCAGCGCTCGGCGATGCGCGGATGCGCGTAGGGCGTCCACAGCGAGACCACTAGGGCGAAGGCGAGCAGGCCCAGCAGCAGCGTCTTGGCCTGACGGCGCGCCCGCTCGGCGACAGGCCCTTCGGTCTTGTAGATCAGCCAGGTTGCGCCGAGCGTGGCATAGCCGATGACGACGCCGGCGCCGCACATCAGGGTGAAGGGGGTCAGCCAGTCGAATGGGCCGCCGGCGAACTGCTTGTCGACCACCTTCACACCCTGCAGCAATCCGCCGAGGATCAGCCCTTGCGCGAAGGCGGCCACCGTCGAGCCCGCCCAGAAGGCGAAGTCCCAGACCTTGTGACGGGGCTTCGCCACCCAGCGGAACTCGAAGGCGACGCCGCGGAAGATCAGCGCCAGCAACATCAGGATCACCGGGATGTAGAAGGCCGGCATGATGATGGCATAGGCATAGGGGAAAGCGACCCAGAGGCCGCCGCCGCCGAGCACCAGCCAGGTCTCGTTGCCGTCCCAGAACGGCGCGACCGAGTTCATCATCTGGTCGCGCTCGCTTTCGTCCCTGGTCGTCGGGAACAGGATGGCGATGCCGAGGTCGAAACCGTCCAGGACGACATAGAGCATCACGGCGGTGCCGATCAGCCCGGCCCAGATCACGGGGAGATACCATTCCATCGCAGGGCTCCCTCAGTTCGCCGGCTGGATCTTGTCGTCGCCGGGATGGCCGTCGCCGAAGATCGCCGAGGCCGGCGCCTGCGCCGCCTTGAGCGGCCGCTTCGAAGGCTGCTCGGGTGGGTCCTCATGGCTGATCTCGTCCGGCCCTTTGTCGATCAGGCGGTTGATCAGCGCGATGCCGGCCGCGAAGACGACGCAGTAGACGAAGACGAACAGTGCCAGCGAGATCGCGACCTGCGCGGTGGTGATCGGCGAGACCGCATCCTTCGAGCGCAGGATGCCGGTGGCGAGCCAGGGCTGGCGCCCGACCTCGGTGACGAACCAGCCGGAGAGAATGGCGATGAAGCCGGCCGGCCAGCTGTACTGCGCGAGCCAGAGCCAGCGGCGCGCCTCGAACACGGTGCCGCGCTTCCACAGCCAGGCGCCGACCCAGCCGAAGACGATCATCAGCACGCCGATGCCGACCATGGCGCGGAAGGCGAAGAAGGGGATGAGCACGGGCGGCCGGTCCTCGACCTTGAAATCCCTGAGGCTCGGGAACAGCGCGTCCATGCTGCCATGGGTCAGCAGGCTGGCGACGCCGGGTATCGCGACCTCGAAACGGTTGAGTTCGGCCTTCTCGTCCGGCCAGGCGAAGAGGACGAGTGCGCCAGGCTTGGAGGAATCCCAATGAGCCTCGATCGCGGCAAGCTTGGCCGGCTGGTAGATCGCGGTCTGCTTGCCGTGGAAGTCGCCGATCACGGCCTGCAACGGCGCGGTCAGCGCGATCATCAGGATCGCCATGCGTACCATCGTCCGTGCTGACTCGGTGCGGTGCCCGGCGAGCAGATGGCGCGCCCCGGTCGCCAGCACGACGAAGGCGGTGGTGAGATAGGCCGCCGTCATCATATGGGCGAAGCGCAACGGGAAGGTCGGGTTGAAGACGATCTTCAGCCAGTCGACCGGATAGGCGATGCCATCGCGCACCTCGTGCCCGGCCGGATACTGCATCCAGCTGTTGGCGGACAGGATCCAGAAACCGGAGAGGGCGGTGCCACCGGCCACGATGACGGCCGAGAGGAAATGCAGCCAGGGCGGCACCCGCTTCCAGCCGAACAGCATCACGCCGAGGAAGGAGGCCTCGAGGAAGAAGGCGGTCAGCACCTCATAGCCGATCAGCGGGCCGATGACGTTGCCGACTGCGACGGAGAACCGGCTCCAGTTGGTGCCGAACTGATAGGACAGCACGATGCCGGAGACCACGCCCATGGCGAAGGACACCGCGAAGATCTTGGTCCAGAACCGGGCGAGCAGATGGAATTTCTGGTCGCCGGTCCTGAGCCACAGGCCCAGCAGCGTCGCGATATAGGCCGAGAGCCCGATCGTGAAGGCCGGGAAGACGATATGGAACGATACGGTGAAGGCGAACTGGATGCGTGACAGCAGAAAGGCGTCGATTTCCATCGCATCGCTCCGGCGTGCCGACCACGGATCGCCATGGCCGAATGACCCTGCGGTTGCAGGGTCTACTTTGCACTCGGATTAATCAAGGTGTGGGTGCCGCGCAGGATGTGCCGGTGCCGCAGTGGCATCGCGCCGCTGCGTCAAAGCGCGTCGAGTGCCGCCTTGAGCACGCGCAGGTCGCGCCAGGCTAGGCGCTTCTGCAAGGGCTGACGCAGGAGATAGGCCGGATGCAGCGTCGCGATCGCCCGGATCATCCGCCTGCCGGTGTCATATTCCATCCAGCGGCCGCGCGAGGCGAGGATGCCAGAGACTCCCAGCAGCCCCTGCGCCGAGGGACCGCCGATGCAGACCAGGATGTCCGGATCGACCAGCTCGATCTGGCGCTGGATGAAGGGCAGGCAGATCGCGACCTCCTGCGGTGTCGGCGTGCGGTTGCCGGGCGGACGCCAGGGCAGGAGATTGGCGATGTAGACATGCTCCTGCCGGTTGAGCCCGATCGCGGCCAGCATCCGATCGAGCAATTGGCCGGAGCGGCCGACGAAGGGCAGGCCGATCCGGTCCTCGTCGGCGCCGGGCGCCTCGCCGACGAACATCACCTTCGCGGCCGGGTTGCCATCGGCGAAGACGAGGTTCTTGGCGGTCGCCTTGAGCGGGCAGCCTTCGAAGCTGGCGAGCGCCGTCTTGAGCGCGTCCAGCGTCGTCGCCTCGCGCGCCAGCGCCCGCGCCGACAGCGCGGCCTCGTCCGGCGGAGTGGCCGCCGCCACGGCCACCGGGCGTCGCGCCTGCTGCGCAGCGACTTGAGGGCGTGCGACAGGCTGTCGCGCCGGCTCGGGTGCAGCTGCGAAATGGTCGTGCGGCGTCTCGTCGAGCGCCTCGGTCACGCCCATTTCGGCGTACCAGGCGATCAATTCGGCTGCGGAGACGGCGTCGAGCGACATGGGCGGGAGAATAGAGCGGCGTTCGGAACGAAGCGAGCCCCTTCGCTGTTGCAAAATGAACGGGAGCCCCGGATAGAGGAATTCCAATCAGCCCGGCGGCAGCGCTTGGCGGGTTGATCAAGATAGTTCATATATAAACTATCCAACGAGACATAGCCGGCGCGGGGTGGAGGGCAGCATGGATCTGAAGGAAGCGCAGAGCACGCCGCGCGAGAGCATGGACTATGACGTCGTCATCGTCGGCGCCGGTCCGGCCGGGCTCGCCGCCGCGATCCGGCTGAAGCAGCTTGACGAAGCCATCTCTGTCGTCGTGGTCGAGAAGGGCTCCGAGGTCGGCGCGCACATCCTTTCCGGCGCGGTCATCGACCCGATCGGCCTCGACAAGTTGCTGCCGGACTGGCGCGAGGACGAGGCTCGCCCGCTGCATACGCAGGTGACCGAGGACGTCTTCTATTTCCTCGGCCCGGCCGGCGGGGTGCGCCTGCCGAACTTCGCCATGCCGAAGCTGATGAACAATCACGGCAACTTCGTCGGCTCGCTCGGCCTTGTCGCCCGTTATCTCGCGGCGCGCGCCGAGGCTCTCGGCGTCGAGATCTATCCGGGCTTCGCCGCTGCCGAGCTGCTTTACAACGAGGACGGTTCTGTCGCCGGCATCGCCACTGGCGACATGGGCATCGCCAAGGACGGCACGGTCTCCGACCGCTTCACCCGCGGCATGGAGCTGCGCGGACGCTATACCTTGCTCGGTGAGGGCGCGCGTGGCTCGCTCTCCAAGATCGCGATCAAGCGCTTTGCCTTGGACGAGGGGCGCGAGCCGCAGAAATACGGCATCGGCCTCAAGGAGATCTGGCAGGTTAAGCCGGAGAAGTTCAGGAAGGGGCTGGTGCAGCACTCCTTCGGCTGGCCGCTCGACATGTCGACCGGCGGCGGCTCCTTCCTCTACCATTTCGACGACAACCTGGTCTCGGTCGGCTTCGTCGTCCACCTGAACTATTCCAACCCGACGCTCTCGCCCTTCGACGAGTTCCAGCGCTTCAAGACCCACCCGATGATCCGCGACGTCTTCGAGGGTGCTAAGCGCCTCTCCTATGGCTCGCGCGCCATTACCGAAGGAGGCTGGCAGTCGGTGCCGAAACTGACCTTCCCGGGTGGGGCGCTCATCGGCTGCGCCGCCGGCTTCGTCAACGTGCCGCGCATCAAGGGCAGCCACAACGCTATCCTGTCGGGCATGCTGGCGGCCGAACATCTCGTGCCGGCGCTGGCGGCGGGCCGCTCGCATGACATGGTCGACGGCATCGAGGAGAGCTGGCGCGCCTCCGAGATCGGGCGGGACCTGAAGCCGGTGCGCAACGTCAAGCCGCTCTGGTCGAAACTCGGCACGGTCGGCGGCGTCATGCTCGGCGGCATCGACATGTGGCTGAACCAGCTCTTCGGCTGGTCGCCCTTCGGCACGCTGAAGCACGGCAAGCCCGACCATGCCACACTGAAGCCGATCGGCATGGTCAAGCCGATCGTCTATCCCAAGCCTGACGGCAAGATCTCCTTCGACAAGCTCTCTTCCGTCTTCCTCTCGGCGACCAATCACGAGGAGGATCAGCCGGCGCATCTGAAGCTGACCGATCCGAACGTGCCGGTACTGCAGAACCTGCCGATCTATGGCGAGCCGGCGCGGCTCTATTGTCCCGCCGGTGTTTACGAGGTGGTCTATGCCGATCCGGAGAAGCAGTCTCTGCCACGTTTCGTGATCAACGCGCAGAACTGCGTGCACTGCAAGACCTGCGACATCAAGGACCCCTCCCAGAACATCACCTGGACGGTTCCGGAAGGCGCGGGCGGGCCGAACTACTCGAACATGTGATCGCGGGCCGCCGGTCGGGGCGGGCGCTTGAAATGTGAAAGGCCGCGCGGCGTGGACCGCGCGGCCTTTTTCATTGTTCAGCCCTGAAAAGGCGACGAATCAGCCCTTGCGGACGATCGGAGCCGGCTTCTCGGGTTCCTTGGTGGCGCAGCCGCCGGCAATGCCGGCGAGCGTGAGAACGGCCGCGAGCGCGAGCGAGACCTTCTTCATCTGGGAGCACCTTTGACGAATCGCCGCGAATGCGCGGCAAAGCCAAGACTACGCCTGAAAAATTGACCGAATCCATCAAGCCGACCGCCTGGCCCGGGCGGCTGTGTCTTTTTCACGTCAGCGTGACAGCGATGACGCAGAGCGGGTCGCCGCTCTTGTCGGAAGGCCCGGAAACGGCCATGTTGACCGCCTAATCGTTCAGGTCACGGTCCCGTCCACGGACCAGTCCCCGGCGCCGGGGCGGACCGAGGGAGAATGTCGAACGTGACGTTTCAGATCAACGGCCGTAGCGCCGCTCTTGTGCTGGCGTTTGTCGCGGGTTTGCATGTCGGCATGCCGGCTCTCGCGCAGGCGCGTCCGGTCGAGAAATTCGAGCCGGCCGAAAGCCTCGAAGGCAATTATCTCGCGGCCGTGGTGGCAGGTTCCGCCCGCGATCTCGGCGCCGCCTCGATCTATCTGCGCGAGGCGATCCGGAACGATCCGCAGAACAGCGAGCTGCTCGAGCGCGGCTTCGTCGCCTTCCTCGCCGACGGCGCGATGAACGAGACCTTCCGCGCCGCAGAGAAGCTGATCCAGCGCGATGCCACCAACGGCCTCGCCCAGCTCGCGCTTGGCGTGCGCGCGCTCAAGCAGAAGAACTATGCCGCGGCGCGCACCCAGTTGCAGCGCGGCGGCCGCGGCCGTTCCGCCGACATTACCGCGACCCTGCTCGCTGCCTGGGCCTATTCCGGCTCCGGCGAGACCAATCGCGCCATCGATACGCTGGAGCGCCTCAAGGGCGAATCGACCTTCGACCGTTTCCGCGATTTCCATGCCGGGCTGATCCTCGACATCGCTGGGCGCCGCAACGAGGCGAACCGCCGGCTCAAGGCGGCCTATGACGCCGAGAAGACCAATCTGCGCCTGGTCGATCTCTGGGCCCGCCAGCAGGCGCGCACCGGCGACAGCGAAGCGGCGCTGGCGACGCTGAACGATTTCGAGCGCAACGTCCGCCCGAACCATCCGGTGGTGCGTGACGCCATCGCCAAGATCGGCAGCAAGGAACCGCTGCAGCGCATCGTCGGCAACACCCAGCAGGGCGCCGCCGAAGTGCTCTACGGCCTCGCCAGCGCCGGCATTCTTCAGGGCGACGAGGCGACCGCGCTGCTCTATCTGCGCTTCGCCGTCTATCTCGACCCCGGCCACGACCTCGCCGTGCTGACACTGGCCGACATCCTGGAGCGCGCCAAGCAGACCGAGGACGCCGTCCAGGTCTATCGCCGCATGCCGGAGAACTCGCCGCTGCGCCCGGTCGCCGACATCCAGATCGGGCTCGGCCTCGAACAGCTCGGCAAGACCGAGGAAGCGGTCAAGCATCTTGAGGGCATCATCGCGGCTCGGCCCGACGACATCGATGCCACCTCGGCGCTCGGCAACATCTATCGCTCGCGCAAGCGCTTCGAAGAGGCAGCCGCGACCTATGACAAGGCGGTCGCCAAGCTCGGCACGCCCAGCCGCGCCAACTGGGACCTGTTCTATTCGCGCGGCATCGCCTATGAGCGCATCAAGAAATGGCCGCAGGCCGAGGCCGACCTGCGCAAGGCTCTCGAGCTGATGCCCGAGGCGCTCGGCCGCGAGCGCGCTCTGGTGCTCAACTATCTCGGCTATTCGCTGGTCGACCAGAACCTCAAGCTCGAAGAGGCGCTCGGCATGCTGCGCCGCGCCGTCGAGCTGCGCCCGCGTGACGGCTACATCATCGACTCGCTCGGCTGGGCGCATTACCGCCTCGGCCGCTATGACGAGGCGGTGACGGAGCTCGAGAAGGCGATGGAGCTGCGCCCGTCCGACCCGGTGATCAACGACCATCTCGGCGACGTCTACTGGAAGACCGGGCGCTATCTCGAAGCGCGCTATCAGTGGAATTACGCCCGCGATCTCGGGCCGGAGCCCGAGGACCTGACCCGGATCCAGCGCAAGATCGACAAGGGCCTGGAAGACCCGGCGCCCTCGGCCAGTGCGGCCGAGCCGAAGAAGGATGGCGGCTGATCCTTGCCCGCCAGATTGGCGACGCGCGCCCCGGCCAAGGTCAATCTCTCCTTGCGTGTGATCGGCCGCCGCGCCGATGGCTATCATGAGATCGACAGCTTCGTCGCCTTCGCCGGCGTCGGCGACGAGCTCAGCCTGACGCCGGGGGAAGCCGGTGAGCTGCAGATCTCCGGTCCCTTTGCCGCCGGCCTCTCGACCGGCCCGGACAATCTCGTCCTAAAGGCCGAGCGCATCCTGCGCGAGGAGATCGCCGGGCTGCGCTCCGGCCGGTTCCATCTCGTCAAGCGCCTGCCGATCGCCTCGGGCATCGGCGGCGGCTCGGCCGATGCTGCTGCGGCCTTGCGCCTGCTGGCGCGGCTCAACGGGCTGCCGCTCTCGCACCCGGCATTGCTCGCCGCCGCTGGCCGGATCGGCGCCGATGTCCCGGTCTGCCTGGAGGCGCGCGCTCGCGTGATGCGCGGCATCGGCGAACAGCTCGGCCCGCCCTTGCGCCTGCCGCGCCTGTTCGCGCTGCTGGTCAATCCCGGTGTCGCGGTCGAGACCGCGCCGGTGTTCCGTGCGCTTGGGCTCCAGGCGGGGCAGGGGCATGCTGGTGGTGCAGAAGCATTCGGCGCAGAAGCGCCTTCTCCGGAGACCTCGGCGTCTTTGATTGCTGCACTGGCCGCCAGCGGCAACGATCTCGAAGCGCCGGCTCGTACCGTCGCGCCGATGATAGGCGATGTGCTGTCGGCGTTGTCTGCGCAGCCGGGCTGCCGGCTGGCACGCATGTCCGGTTCTGGTGCGACCTGCTTTGCGCTGTTCGACGATTGCCGCGCCAGCGCCGCGGCCGGCAAGCTTCTGACGCATGGCTGGCCGCATTGGTGGGCGAAGCCGACTGTGCTGAGATAGGTGCCGCAACTCGCCGGAGGGCGCATCATGACGTTGGCCTCCTTCTTCGCCTATGTCGGCGTCGCGGCGCTGGTGATCTGCACGCCGGGGCCGGATACGGCGCTGACCATCCGCAACACCTTGCTCGGTGGACGTGCCGGCGGCTTGCTGACTGCGTTCGGCGTCGCTACGGGCCTGTCGATCTGGGCGTTGGCGACCAGCCTCGGACTCGTGGCGCTGCTGGTGGCGAGCGAGCCGGTCTTCCGCGCCATTCAATACGTCGGCGCCGCCTATCTGATCTGGCTCTGCGTCATGGCGCTGCGCGAGGCCTTCCGCCGGCAAGGGCAAGCCTCGTCTGCGGCGCCCGAGCTGTTGCCTCCGCGCCGGCTAGCTCCTGCGACCGCCTATCGGCAGGGGCTGGTCAGCAATCTCGGCAATCCCAAGATCGCGGTCTTCTTTGCAAGCCTACTGCCGCAGTTCGCAGCCACCAGCGGCAGCTTCACCACGCTGTTCCTGCTCGGGCTGGTCTTCGCGGCGATGACCCTGTTCTGGCTTTCCGCCTATGCGCTGGTCGTCGCCAAGGCCGGCGACGTGCTGCGACGCTCGCAGGTGAGGCGCGTCATAGAAGCCGTGACCGGCGGGCTCCTGCTGGCGCTGGGCTTGAGGATCGCGGCTGAGCAGCGCTGACGCTGTTCAGTGCGCCCGCGCCACGCAGAAATCGACGGCGTCGTTTAGCGCCTGCTTCATCGGCGATGACGGGAACAGGCCGAGCGCGTCCTTCGCCATCTTGGCGTAATGGCGGGCGCGCTCGATCGTGTCGGCCAAGGCGCCATGCTTGCGCATCAGGGCCTGCGCTTCCGCGAGGTCGCCGTCGCGCACCTCGCCCTCCTGCAGGGTGCGACGCCAGAAGGCGCGCTCCTCCTCGTTGCCGCGGCGGAAGGAGAGCACCACCGGCAGCGTGATCTTGCCCTCGCGGAAATCGTCGCCGACATTCTTGCCGAGCTGGCCCGCGGAGCCGCCATAGTCGAGCGCGTCGTCGACGAGCTGGAAGGCGATGCCGAGATTGAGCCCGTAGCTGCGGCAGGCGGCGGCTTCGCCCTTGGACGAGCCGGCGATCACCGGCCCGACCTCGCAGGCGGCGGCGAAGAGCTCGGCGGTCTTGCCGCGGATCACGGCGAGGTACTCGTCCTCGGTCGTCTCCGTGTTCTTGGCGGCGGCGAGCTGCATCACCTCGCCTTCGGCGATGACGGCTGCCGCGGTCGAGAGGATGTCGAGCGCGCGCAGCGAGCCGACCTCGACCATCATCTTGAAGGCCTGGCCGAGCAGGAAATCGCCGACCAGCACGCTCGCCTCGTTGCCCCAGAGCATGCGAGCGGCGGCCTTGCCGCGGCGCATGTCGCTCTCGTCGACGACATCGTCGTGCAGGAGCGTCGCCGTGTGCATGAACTCGACGCTCGCTGCGAGCTTGACATGGCCCTCGCCGCGATAGCCGCAGAGCGCTGCCGTCGCCAGCGTCAGCATCGGCCGCAGGCGCTTACCGCCGGAGGAGATCAGGTGGTTCGCGACCTCCGGGATCATCGTGACCTCGGAGCCGGTGCGGGACAGGATCATCGCGTTGACGCGTTCCATGTCGGCGCGCGTCAGCCCGACCAGCGGCTCGATGCCGCCCTGGCTGGTGTCCTTGTCTTCGAAAGCTACGACGACGCCCACGCGCAAACTCCGGCCTCATTCCCGCGCATCCGCGCGCTATGCCCTTGCCACAAAGGTCGCATGCGTGGCCAGCCCCGGCAATCCTTTCGCGACGCAGCAGTTTGACGCTGCACTGCGAGCCCGCTCGTCCCCGCTGGCGATCTTTCCTGTTGCACAGGGCCGGCCCGGCGGGCTCCATGAGCGCATGCACGAACTCGTCCGCTCCAATGATCTCGTCCTGCTCGGTGCCATCGAGGCGCTGCTGGCCTCGGCCGATCTCGGTTGCCTGATCGCCGACCAGCACGTCAGCTCGCTCGAAGGCATGATCGGCGCCTTTCCGCGCCGCCTGCTGGTGCGCGAGCAGGACAGCAGGCGCGCTCGCGCATCGCTGATCGAGGCGGGCTACGGGGATGAGTTGCGTCCCGCCCCTTCGCCATGACGGAAGCGTCCACGGCCGAGTCGTTTCCTGCTCTCGGCGAGATCGGCGAAGACCGCCTGCTTGGCGGCCGCCTGCGCCTACTGCAACCGGTGAAGGGCCATCGGGCGGGATCGGATGCGATCTTGCTTGCCGCGGCGATACCGGAGTTGAGCGAGGGGCCGCTCGCCGATTTCGGCGCCGGCGTCGGCACGATCGGGCTCGCCGTCGCGCTGCGCCAGCCGGCGTTGGAGGTCATCCTGGTCGAGCGCGATCCGGAGCTCGCGGCGCTCGCAGCGCGCAATGCCGGGCTCAATGGCCTGGAGGGACGGGTGCGTGCCGTGGTCGGGGCGATCGGCGAGCGCAATGGCGATCTCGCCCGCGAGGGGATCGCGGCTGCATCCATGGCCTGGGTCGCGATGAATCCGCCCTTTTTCGAAGCGGGTGAGGTGCGCGCCTCGCCGGTCGCCAATCGCCGCGCGGCGCATGTGGCGGGGCAATCGCTCGGCGACTGGCTGAAGGCGGCCCGCCATGTTCTGAAGCCGGGCGGCGGCGTCAGCATCATCCACCGCGCCGAGGCGCTGGGCACGATTCTCGCCGGGCTGGAGACAGGGTTCGGCGCGGTCGAGATCCGCCCCGTCCACGGCCAGGCGGAGCGGCCGGCCATACGGGTGATCGTCTCGGCCCGCTTCGGCAGCAAAAAGCCGGCAGCTTTGCTGCCGGCTCTGGTTCTTAACGGTGCGGATGGGCGCTTCACCGCTTTCAGCGAAGCGCTCCATCGTGGCGAGGCCGTGCTCGCCTGAAGCTGCGCCTCAGCGGCAGATGCGGCGCTCGCGCACCACCCAGCCCCAGCCGTCCCAATAGCGCACGGGGCGGCTGTAGCAGCGCGGGCCGTAATAACCGCCGCCCCAGCCATAGCGCGGTCCGCCATAGCCGTAGCGGGGACGGCCATAGTAACCACCGCCGCCCCAGCCGGGATTGCTGTAGCGCGGGGCAAAGGGATGGCGGCTGCCGCTGCCGGGATAGCCGTAGCCGCCGCTCAGCGCCTGCGCATCGGCCGGGGTCGCGGTGACGGCGCCCATGCCGAGGCCTGCCACGCCGAGCGCCGCAGCGGCCGAAAGTCCAAGAACGAGTTTGCGAAGCATGGTTACCTCCTTCGCTGATTTGCCCGGCCTGTGCCGGGGCAATCGGGCGTCATCGTGGCGCCAAGCTTGCGGTCGCGGGGCTGAATGGGGCGTGGCCGCGCCGTTCAGCGCATCTTCATCCGCAGTGGCCTGTCGTCAGCGGCAGACGCGTGTCGAGCGGATCACCCAGCGCCGACCGTTCCAGACGCGCTGGTCGACGATGCGGCAGCGCGAACCATAATGCGGGCGGCCATAGCCCGGCCTCGGACGGACATGCGGACCGCCGCCCCAGCCGGGATTGCTGTAGCGCGGCGCCGACGGATGCCGGCTGCCGCTGCCGGGATAGCCGTAGCCGCCGCTCAGCGCCTGCGCGTCGGCGGGGGCCGCCGTGATGGCGCTCATGCCGAGCGAGGCGACACCGAGGGCCGCGGCGGCCGAGAGGCCGAGGAAAAGCTTGCGAAACATCTCATATCCTTTTTCATGAACGGGCCGGCCTGTGCCTTGGCGATCGGGCGCCATTATGGCCCCGGCAGGCCTCGGGGCCTGACGGAGCGTGCCGCCAGGCCCTTGGAGGCGCTATTGCGTCAGCGGCAGACGCGCACCGGGCGGATCACCCAGCGCCAGCCGTTCCAGACCCGCCGATCGACGAAGTAGCAGCGCGGGCGGTAGACCGGGCGGCCGTAATAGCGGCGCGGGCCGTAATAGGGCCGGCCGTAATACTGGACCTGCTCGATCTGGCCGGCGGTAGCCGGGACGCTGCCCGCCGCGATCGGCGCGGCATTGGCAGGGGCGACGGCGAGGCCGGTGAAGAGGAGGGCGCCGGCACCGAACAGGGCGGCGGCGATACGGTTCGACAGCATTGTGTACTCCTGCTTGTCGCGTCGGCCCGGCTCAAGCACTCGCCCCGAGTGCCGCGGTCCGTTCGATGGGGCGACAATAGACCGAGCTATATGAACGCGATGGTTGGCAAAGGGTTCATGCGCCGTTCATGCCCCGGCGCTTGACCATGAGCGCCGCCAGCCCCTAATCACGCCGCACGCTTTTCGACAGTTTAAAAGGCTGATGCCCTTGGCCGCGTCCTCCGACCCCATGAACCCGACCCGCTCCTTCCAGGGGCTGCTGCTGACCTTGCAGCGCTTCTGGGCCGAGCGCGGCTGCGTCATCCTCCAGCCCTACGACATGGAGGTCGGCGCTGGCACCTTCCACCCGGCGACGACGCTGCGCGCGCTGGGGCCGAAACCCTGGAAGGCGGCCTATGTCCAGCCCTCGCGCCGGCCCAAGGATGGCCGCTATGGCGAGAACCCGAACCGGCTGCAGCATTATTACCAGTTCCAGGTGATCCTGAAGCCGTCGCCGCCGGACCTGCAGCAGCTTTATCTCGACTCGCTCGAGGCGATCGGCGTCGACCTGGCCCTGCACGATGTCCGCTTCGTCGAGGACGACTGGGAGAGCCCGACGCTCGGCGCCTGGGGCCTCGGCTGGGAGTGCTGGTGCGATGGCATGGAAGTCAGCCAGTTCACCTATTTCCAGCAGGTCGCCGGCGTCGAATGCGCCCCGGTCGCGGGCGAGCTGACCTATGGGCTCGAACGCCTCGCCATGTATGTCCAGGGCGTCGAAAACGTCTACGACCTCAACTTCAACGGCCTCGAAGGCGAGGACCGCATCTCCTATGGCGACGTCTTCCTGCAGGCCGAGCAGGAGTTCTCGCGGCACAATTTCGAATACGCCAACACCGAGACGCTGTTCCGGCACTTCAGCGACGCCGAGGTCGAGTGCAAGGCGCTGCTCGCCGCCGGCGAGGCGGAGGAGGGCGCCAATTCCGCCCAGCACAAGCTTGCCCTGCCGGCCTATGACCAGTGCATCAAGGCGAGCCATGTCTTCAACCTGCTCGATGCGCGCGGTGTGATCTCGGTCACCGAGCGCCAGAGCTACATCCTGCGCGTGCGCGAGCTTGCCAAGGCCTGCGGCGCCGCCTGGCTGAAGACCGCCGGCGGGGGAGCGAACTGATGCCTGATCTCCTGCTCGAACTCTTCTCCGAGGAAATCCCCGCGCGCATGCAGCGCAAGGCGGCGGAGGATTTGAAGAAGCTCGTCACCGATGCGCTGGTCGAGCGCGGCCTGACCTATGAGGGCGCCAAGGCCTTCGCGACGCCGCGCCGCCTCGCCCTCACCATCGCCGGCCTGCCGGTGCGCGGCCGCGACGTCCGCGAGGAGCGCAAGGGGCCGCGCGTCGGCGCGCCCGAGGCCGCCGTGCAGGGCTTCCTCAAGGCTGCCGGGCTGACCTCGCTCGACCAGGCGACGATCGTCAGTGATCCCAAGAAGGGTGATTCCTACGTCGCCGTGATCGAGAAGCCCGGCCAGGAGACGGTCGCGGCCATCGCCGAGATCGTGCCGGCGGTCATCCGCGCCTTCCCGTGGCCGAAGTCGATGCGCTGGGGCAAGGCCTCCGCCGAGTCCGGCTCGCTGCGCTGGGTCCGCCCGCTGCACTCGATCCTCTGCACCTTCGGCGCCGAGACCGAGGACCCGGAGGTCGTGCCCTTCGAGGTCGACGGCATCAAATCCGGCAACATCACCTATGGCCATCGCTTCCATTCGCCGGGACCGATCACGGTGAAGCGCTTCGACGATTACGTCCCGAGCCTGGAGCGGGCCAAGGTCGTGCTCGACGCCGACCGCCGCAAGGAGATCATCCTGGCCGACGCCAGGAATCTCGCCTTCGCCGCCGGCCTCGAACTTGTCGAGGACGAGGGGCTGCTGGAAGAGGTCGCCGGCCTGGTCGAATGGCCGGTCGTGCTGATGGGCGATTTCGAGGAGCGCTTCCTCGAAATCCCTGGCGAGGCGATCCGCGCCACCATCCGCGCCAACCAGAAATGCTTCGTGCTGCGCGATCCCGCGACGGGCGAGCTCGCCAACCGCTTCATCCCGGTCTCGAACCTGATGGCCAGCGATGGCGGCCAGGCGATCACCGCCGGCAATGGCCGCGTCGTCCGGGCGCGCCTCTCCGACGCCGCCTATTTCTGGCAGACCGATCGCGGCCCTCTGCCCGATCTCGATACGTTGACGGAGAGCGCCGACAAGCTCGGACTCGACCTGTCGAAGCCGCTCGACCAGCGCATGGCCAAGCTCGACAAGCTCGGCGTCGTCTTCCACGCCAAGCTCGGCACGCAGGGCGAGCGCGTCCAGCGCATCGCTGCGCTGGCCAGGGAATTGGCCCCGATCGTCGGCGCCGATCCGGCGCTGGCCGAGCGGGCCGCCCGGCTCGCCAAGGCAGACCTGCCGACCGAGATGGTCGGCGAGTTTCCCGAGCTTCAGGGGCTGATGGGGCGGAAATACGCCGAGCTGCAGGGCGAGAACGCTAGCGTCGCCGCCGCGATCGAGGAGCACTACAAGCCGCTCGGCCCGTCCGACCGCGTCCCGGCCGACCCGGTCTCGGTTGCCGTTGCGCTCGCCGACAAGCTCGACACGCTTGTCGGCTTCTGGGCGATCGACGAGAAGCCGACGGGGAGCAAAGACCCTTATGCGCTGCGCCGCGCGGCGCTTGGCGTGATCCGGCTGGTGGTCGAGAACGGACATCGTCTGCCATTACTCGACTATCTGGCAAAGCCGTTTGCTCGCTCTGCTCGCGACGAACTCTTTGCCGAGTTTATTCGGGCAAAAGGTGCGGTCGAGGCAGTTGCTTTATCGGCGCCCATTGATGTGCGAGCAGCAGTCTCAGAATTGGCTCGCCTATTTCGAGATCGGCAGATCAGCGAAGCTGACGCTATCTCGAATCTGATGATGCAGCAGGCGGTGGACCTCCTTTCCTTCTTCCACGACCGCCTGAAGGTGATGCTGCGCGACCAGGGCGCGCGGCATGATTTGGTCGATGCGGTGCTGGGCGAGGGCGCATCGGCCAATGACGACCTCCTGCTCATCACCCGCCGCGTCGCCGCGCTCGGCCGCTTCCTCGAAACGGAAGACGGCAAGAGTCTGCTCGCCGGCTACAAGCGCGCCGCCAATATCCTCAAGGCCGAGGAGAAGAAGGACGGTGAGGGCGCCTTCGCGGCCAAGGCCGATCTCCAGCTCATCGCCGATGCCGGGCTGATCGAGGAGAAGGCGCTCGCAGTCGCGTTGGCGCAGGCGACGCCGAAGGCCGGGGCTGCCATCGCTGCCGAGGACTATGAGGGCGCCATGTCGGCGCTCGCTGAGCTTCGGCCGGCGGTCGACGCCTTCTTCGACAAGGTCACGGTCAACGATCCCGACCCGGCCTTGCGTGCCAACCGCCTCAAGCTGCTGAACCAGCTGCGCGAGGCGACGCGCGCCGTCGCGGATTTCGGGCGGATCGCGGGCTGACATCCGCGGGGAACCCTCTCCTGAAAGGAGAGGGCAGGGTGAGGTGTAGGCGGTTTGACCAGCTCCGCGAGCGCTCTCCGTGCGGTCGGGTTCAGGCTAACGTTTCCGCTCCGAACACCTTGTAACTCTCATTTTGCCTCATCTGCTATACCAGCGGTTGCGGTGGCAGGCGGAAGACCGACAGCCCTGAGGGACACCAAGCCCGTGGGTGAGCTTGGGTCTTCGCCTGCCGATCCATCGACCCC